>Ga0208626_1000008_pt1 | contig 263806 bp, 205 predicted proteins | sample LakWasMet10_HOW4_2_FD_183860 | JGI IMG/M metagenome (GOLD analysis project Ga0208626, IMG submission 183860) | Freshwater sediment methanotrophic microbial communities from Lake Washington under simulated oxygen tension - Sediment Metagenome... | ecosystem: Environmental > Aquatic > Freshwater... | reverse complement strand
AATTTCCCATAGTTTTAACACAAAATATGATTTTTAAATGACGAATGGCTAAAAATCGATTTCCAACATTACTGGACAATGGTCGGAATGCTTTGCTTCAGGTAAAATAGCTGCTCGTTTCATATTCGATTCCATATTTTTGCTAACTAAATTATAATCGATACGCCAACCCAAATTTTTAGCTCTCGAATTGGCTCTAAAGCTCCACCAGCTATAATTATGTGGCTCCTTGTTAAAATGGCGAAAACTGTCCACAAAACCCGATTTCATAAAATTATCAATCCATTCGCGCTCTTCGGGCAAAAAGCCGCTGCTATTGGCATTGCTTTTCGGATTATGAATATCGATGGGTTGATGACAAATGTTATAATCGCCACAAAGAATCAACTTTGGACGTTCTTTTTTTAACTTATCAATATACTTCTGAAAATCTGCCAACCATTGCATTTTAAATGCCTGGCGGTCTTCGCCACTACTGCCACTTGGGTGATACACACTCATCACCGATACATCACCAAAATCTACCCGTAACACACGACCTTCAAAATCGTATTTTTCCGTACCACAACCATATTCTACATAAGTTGGCTTTTGTTTGGTAAAAATGGCAACACCGCTGTATCCTTTTTTTTGAGCAGGGTACCAGTAATGATGGTAACCAGCATCTTCAAACACTTTTACATCTATTTGACCAGGTTCTGCTTTTATTTCTTGCAAACAAATAACATCAGGATTAGTCGCTTTTAACCAATCCATAAATCCTTTGCTGATAGCCGAACGGATACCATTTACATTGTAGCTTATAATTTTTGCCATGTTTATACGTATTAACTAGAGTTGAACAAAAGTATAAAATGCTTTGGTTTTGAACATATTTAGTACTTTTAATTTTGTGATTGCACGTAAATTTAGTTTGTTTTTCATCCTTTTGCTACTCAGCGGGTTTGCTTTTGCACAACCGGCAAGCAATTCACATGCAAAAACGGTACAGCTAAAATCCGACACACTTCAATTGGATTCTCTTAGTTTAATTCCAGGTTCAATTACACTAAAACTAGCCAATGGAACACTACTCGACACAAGTTTTTACAGCGTTAATTTAGCAGAAGGCTTCCTTATTCTAAATCGTAAAAAAATGAAAGAAAATAATCTTTCAACCGATAGCCTTCAAACAAATTACAAAACTTTTCCCTACTTATTTTCGGCCGAAACAAAACACAAAGACATTAAGAATATTCGTCCAGACAACAAAGGCTTTGTAAATCCATTTACCTATACCATCGATAATAAAGGTGATGACATTTTTAAGATGGATGGACTCAACAAAACAGGAAGTATATCGCGCGGAATAACCATTGGAAGCAATCAAGACATGGTTGTAAATTCCAATTTAAATCTTCAATTATCGGGCAAACTAAACAATGATATTGAAATATTATTAGCGGCAACCGACAATAATATTCCAATCCAACCAGAAGGAAACACGCAACAATTACAAGAGTTTGATAAAGTATTTATACAACTATCTAAAAATAAAACAAAATTGATTGCTGGTGATTTTCAGATGACACGCCCTAAAAGTTATTTCATGAATTTTTATAAAAAAGCACAAGGGATAAATTTTTCGACAGCATTACCAACAAACAAACAAAACAAAGAGAAACAAGGACTTTATTCTACAACATTAAGCGCAGCAGTATCACGCGGAAAATTTGCTAGAAATCAAATTCAAGGAGTCGAAAGTAATCAGGGGCCTTACCGATTAAGAGGAGCAGAAAATGAATTATTTATCATTGTATTATCAGGAACAGAAAAAGTATACATTGATGGAAGGCTTTTGGATAGAGGTCAAGAGAACGACTACATTATAAACTATAACACTTCCGAAATTACTTTTACAGCCAAACAATTAATTACAAAAGACAAACGTATTGTTGTTGAGTTTCAATATTCCGATAAAAATTACGCACGCTCCTTGGTGCATTTTGGAAATGATTACGAACAAGGAAAATTAAAATTGCATGTCAATATTTATTCGGAGCAAGACAGTAAAAATCAACCTTTACAACAAGATTTAACCCCCGAACAAAAAAAATTATTATCCGAAATTGGCGACACGTTATCACTTGCTGTAACACCTAGTTTTGATAGTGTTGCATTTACAAACAGTGAAGTGCTTTATTTTAAAACAGACACCACCATTGGCACACAAACATTTCAAAATATATTTATCTACAATACAAATGCGGATAGCGCAAAGTACCGAGTAACATTTAGCAATGTTGGCACGAACAAAGGGAACTACAAACAAATAAATTCGAGTGCCAACGGAAAAGTATTTGCCTGGGTAATGCCCGACACCATCACCAATACACCTCAAGGAAATTTTGAGCCCATCATTCAACTGATTACACCAAAGAAAAAACAAATGTTAACAGCTGGGCTGGAATATGCTTTCACTAAAAACTCAAAACTTACCATTGAAGGCGCAGTCAGCAACAATGACATCAACACTTTTTCATCAGCAAATAGTAAGGATGATATTGGGCTCGGACTAAAAGTCAATTATGACAACAACATTTTGCTTCGAAAAACAAAATCAAAAGATTCGGTTTCGCACGATTTAAGTTTAATTACAAATGTAAATTATGAGTATGTACAAAATTATTTTTCACCCATTGAACGTTACCGAACCATTGAGTTTGAACGCGATTGGAACAGAGGAACAATTGCATCTGTAACAAACGACCAGCATATTATTGGTGCAGGTCTTGGCTTAATGCAAAAAGGAATAGGCACTATTGGATATAAGTTCAATGCATTTTTAGAAGGAGCAAGCTATAATGCGAATAAACACAATGCCGATTTAAATTTTTCGAACAAAGGATTTACCGTTCAATACAATGGAAGTTTATTAAATTCATTGAGTACACAAAACACAAATTTTTATCGTCATAAAAGTTTAGTTTCTCAAAAAATAAAATGGATTACGATTGGCGCAAAAGATGAATTTGAACAAAATAAATTTTCTCTAACAAAAAGAGATTCCTTACTCTCCAACAGTTACCAATTTTGGGAATGGCAAGCATTTGCTCAGAATAGCGATACTACTAAAAACAGATATGGTTTAACCTATAAACAACGAACCGATTATGCAATCAAAAATTTAATCACTTCAACCAACTTAAGAAGAGCAGCATTTGCTGAAAGTTATGGTGGCTTTTTTGAATTGAATCAAAATCCAAACAATCAATTGAAAATAAATGCTGCGTATAGAAGATTACAAATTGTAGACTCTACACTCACACTTCAAAAGCCTGACAATTCATTGGTAGGGAGAATTGAGTACAATGTTCGACTTCTGAAAGGATTTATTTATTCAAGTACATTTTATGAAATTGGATCGGGATTGGAACTAAAAAAAGAATTTTCATACATAGAGGTGGCTGCTGGACAAGGAATTTACACATGGATTGATTACAATGAAAATGGAATTAAAGAATTGAATGAATTTGAAATTTCGGCATTTCCCGATCAAGCAACGTATATTAAAGTATACACTCCTACGAATGAGTACATAAAAACGTATAGCAATCAATTTAGTCAAACTTTAACATTAAAACCCGCAGCTATATGGTCGAATAAAAAAGGGTTCAAAAAATTTATTTCCCGTTTTTCGAATCAAACATCGTATCGTATTGATCGTAAATCGAACGAATCAGATATTAGTAAAGCATACAATCCATTTTTGGCAGAAACAAACGACAGCACATTGATTGCTGTCAACTCCTTATTTAGAAACACCTTGTTCATTAATCAATTGAGTCCAGTATTTGGTTTAGATTTAACTTACCAAGATGTGCGAAATAAAACTTTATTAGTAAATGGATTTGATTCACGAAAAACACAATACCTCGAAGCACGGTTACGATGGAATGTATCCCAAAAATTCAGCTTTAATGCTTCAGCAAAAAATGGGGAAAAAGCCAATGCTTCTCAATTTTTTAACAACCGTGATTACCAAATTGCATTTTATGAACTAGAACCTAAAATTAATTACCAGCCAAGCACTTCTTTTAGAGCAACATTATCGTTTAGGTATACCGACAAAAAAAATAAAAACGAACTGGGTGGGCAACGAGCAAATTTGCAAGATTATGGAGCAGAAATAAAATACAATGTATTGAACAAAGGAAGTTTAAATGCGAAAATAAATTTTATCCAAATAGCCTTTAATGGCTCCCAAAACACCTCATTGGCATTTGAGATGCTGGATGCTTTAAAAATCGGAAAGAATATTACCTGGGGACTGACTTATCAGCGAAATTTATCCAACAATTTGCAATTAAGTTTAACTTATGATGGACGACAATCGGAAGGCAGCAAAACCATCCATACAGGAGGAGCACAAGTTCGAGCGTATTTTTAATAAAAATCACTCCTTTTTATCAAAATTTAGCTCAAAAACATCAAAAATTTGCCAAAAACGAGTCAAATTAATTTATTGTTACCGTTTCATTATCTGTTAATTACTATTAATAAGTAGGTATTGGGATATTGAAAAAAGCTATACATTTGTATCGTCTATTACAGAAGTGATAACCCTACAAGAAATCTTCCTATCTACAAGAAGATTAATCCGAAACCACTTCGACAACAAATTGTAACCTTTTAATAAAAATAACATGAAAAAACTATTACTATCAGTTTTTACATTCGCATCGGCTATTACAGTGAATGCACAATGTACAGATTTAATTATTTCGGAATACGTTGAAGGTTCTGGAAACAACAAAGCATTAGAAATTTACAATGCAAGTCCGAATGCTATTTCATTAAATAACAACTACCGTTTAATACGTTACAACAATGGAACAGGTGCTGCTGCTGGTGAAGCAAACTCACAAGCAATGGTGAACTTGGGTAATCCAACAATTCAATCGGGACAAACATATGTTATTGTACTTGACAAACGTGATGCTGCACAGCCTTGTCCTGGTCAAGAGTGTGCTATTGATACCGCTTTAGAAAACAGAGCTGATGTATTCCTTTGTCCTGACTACAATATTAGTTTTTCGATGTATTTTAATGGTAACGATGCTGTTTCATTGCAAAAAACAACAAACGGTGGAACGACTTGGAACTATGTAGACATTTTTGGTAAAATGGGCGATCCTGCTATGGTATCTGGAGTTGCTTGGAGCGATGCTTTTCCTTATGATGGTTCGGCTGGAACATGGTGGACAATTGATCATACATTGGTAAGAAAATCTACAGTTCAACAAGGTATAACTGCTAATCCTTCTCCTCAATTTATTGTAACAACTCAATGGGATTCATTACCTGAAAACACATACACTGGATTAGGAACACATACTTGTTCTTGCCCAATCGGGACTGCATCTATTAACGATATCGACAATACTGTTGCGGTAAAAGTATTCCCTAACCCTTCAAATAATAACTTTTTCACAGTATCTGCAACAGAAGCTATTAAAGCTGTTGAAGTATACAATATAATCGGCCAGAATGTAATTTCTGAAAACGGATTGAATAATGATAAAGCATTAAAAATTGAAACACAGGGATTACCTGCAGGTGTATACTTTGTAAAAGCATTTTTTGACAATAACAAAATCACTGTTGTAAAACTCTCCATACAATAATTAGTACCTAAAATAGTCCTAGGCTCAAAAACTTAGGACTATTTTATTATTACACAATCGATGAAACACATTTTTACACTCCTATTTTTTATTGGTTCTATTGTTTCTTTTGCTCAGTCCGAGATTAAAGGAACAATTAAAGATGAAGCCACTGGCGAAACCATTATTGGTGCAACAGTATTAATTGCTGAAGGCAAAGGTGCTGTAACGGATATCAATGGAAATTTTTCAATCAAAGCCGATTCAGGAAGTTACAATGTGACCATTTCATTTGTTGGGTATGAAACACAGAAACAAAAAATAAAAGTTGGTAACAAGTCTGTTACCTTAAACATTAGTTTAAAAACGAAGATGTTAGATGAAATTGAAGTGGTTGCAGATGTTGCAAAAACACGCGAAACACCTATTGCATTTTCAAACATTACAGTAAAACAAATTCAAGAAGAATTAGGCACACGCGATTTGCCAATGGTGCTTAACAGTACGCCTGGAGCTTATGCTACCGAGCAAGGAGGAGGAAGTGGTGATGCACGCATTACAATTAGAGGGTTTGACCAACGCAATGTTGCGGTTATGGTTGACGGTGTTCCAGTGAATGATATGGAAAACGGTCAAGTATACTGGAGCAATTGGGATGGTTTGGGTGATATCACTCGTACCATGCAAGTGCAACGTGGGTTAGGTGCCTCCAAATTGGCAATTGCATCTGTTGGTGGAACAATCAATATTTTAACAAAAGGAATTGACCAAAAACAAAGTGTGAATATTAAACAAGAAGTAAATAATTATGGATTGTACAAAACATCGTTTGGTTATAATTCAGGTGCATTAAAAAAAGGCTGGGGCATTACATTAGCGGGTTCACGTAAATGGGGAAGCAACTGGGCCGATGCAACTTTTACAGATGCCTGGTCATATTTTATAAAAGTTCAAAAACGATTTGAAAAACATTTATTTAGCATTAGCGCGAACGGTGCACCTCAAAAGCATGGTCAACGCTACGACCGATTACCTGTTGCAGTTTATAGTAAAAAGTTTTCTGACAAACTTGGAATCAACTCCGATTCAATTTTAACATCTTACAATCAAATTGAAAGAGGACTAACCTATAATCCAAACTGGGGTGAAACAAGCTACGATGTAAATTATATGGGCAATCCTATTCCTCCAATTGGAAATGATAATCAGTTTAATGATCGTGTAAATTATTATCACAAACCACAATTTAATCTTGCGCATTTTTGGACACCCAATGAACGTTTATCGGTTTCAACCATTGCTTATTTATCATTGGGTAAAGGTGGTGGAACGGGATTAAAAAATGCTGTTGGAAAAGACCCAATAACAGGACAATTAAATGTGCAATCTGTATATGATGGAAATTTGAATGCTGCACCATCAACATATTATAGTGCTACAGAGCGTCCTGCAACAAATTATCTAAGAGCAAGTAATAACGATCACTTGTGGTATGGATTACTTTCATCGTGGAATTTAAAAGTAAATAAAAATGTGTCAACATTATTTGGAGTAGATGCACGCTATTATAAAGGAACACATTATCAAAGTGTATATGACTTAATGGGTGCCGACTATGCAATTGATAATACTTCTGATAAAAACCAAGTGAATGGAACTTACATTGGTGATCCAAATTTCCAAAATGCTGTAAGAAGAGTTGGTGACAAAATAAGTTATTTCAACGATGCAAAAGTAATGTGGGGTGGTTTATTTGGACAGATTGAATATAAAAAAGAAAAATGGACAACATTTTTTACCGCTTCTGTTTCCGAGACAGGTTATAAACGAATTGACTATTATAAGAAAAAAGACTTGGTAATTGATGGAAATACATTTGAACAAGTAGTTGGAAATGGAGATACATTTTTTTATGATGGAACTAACTATTTAACGGCAAGCTCTACAACTGCTGTTTCTTATAGTGGTGATACAACATTTGTAGGAACTGGTGTAAATCAAAACTACATTTTAAATGCAACACAATACACCAATCAATCATCTGAAGCACGCTATGCCACCACCAAACAAAAATGGTTTTTAGGTTATACCTTAAAAGGCGGGGCAAATTACAACATCAACGATCACCACAATGTATTTGTAAATTTAGGTTACTTGAGTATGGCTCCTCGTATGAATGTTGTTTTCGACAATAACAACAAAGAAGTATTGGATGCAAAAAACCAAACGGTGTATGCAATTGAGGGTGGTTACGGATTACACAATCAAAAATATGCAGCCAATGTAAATTTATATTACACTATATGGAACAACAAACCACCTGCTTCTCTACCACAAGTAATTACTCCAGATGGAACCTATTATTATAACATTAATGGATTGAATGCATTGCACAAAGGAATTGAAATCGACTTCATTTATAAACTTCTTAAAAATTTAGAAGTTGAAGGATTAGCTTCAATTGGTGATTGGAAAACAACTTCTGGTTCAAATGCAAACATTACAAATGAGAATGGAGACATTGTTGCAACAGTAGATTTTAGTGCAAAAGATGTACATGTTGGTGATGCAGCACAAATGCAATTTGCAGGAAGTGTTCGTTACGAACCAATCAAACGATTATACATCAAACCTCGCTACACCTATTTTGCAAAAAATTATTCCAACATGGATCCAACTGTTTTAGTAGGTACAAATAAAGACCGCGAATCATGGAAAATGCCAAACTATGGCTTATTGGATTTGTATGCTGGCTATGACTTCAGTTATTGGAAATTAAAGTTCTCGTTTACCGCAGGTGTAAATAATTTATTAAATACCATTTACATGTCGGATGCACAAAACGGAACAAAATTTAATGCAAGCTCAGCAACCATCTTTATGGGAATGGGCAGAAGAATGAATGTATCATTAAGAATAGGATTTTAAACAATTTAAACTAAAAATAACCCAATGAAAAAAATCTACTCACTACTAATTGCTTCTGTTTTTACAGCAGTAGCATTTGGACAAGCAGTACTTCCAACATCTTGGAATTTTGCTACCACAACTCTACCTACTGGATGGTCAGAGAACAATGTTAATTCGGCATCGGTTCCCGTACCTTATTACACAGGTTCAGGAAACCCAGCACCTGCATACAAAATTGATGCAACCAACGATGCGTTGATTATCAATTTTGCATCAACACCAGGAAATTTAACATATGATATTATCGGAAACAGTTTTTCAGGTGGAACATTTGTAGTTCAAGAATCAACAAATGGAACTACATGGACAGCGTTACATACGTTCACAACAGTACCAGCATCTTACACTACAACTACGGATGTACCAAATGCTGCAAGTAGATACATACGCTTTTTCTATCAGAATAAAGTTACAGGAAATGTTGGTATCGACAATGTAACTATTGCAGCAGGAGTTTCTGCTGCACAAGAAATTAGTATTAAACAAGGAACTACGACAATCGTAAATGGTGGAACATATTCATTTGCATCTCCAGTTAGCACTCTAAGTCCTGTTACTTTTACAGTATTTAATTTGGGTTTAGCAACATTAAACATATCAGCGGCAACAATTACTGGTCCTGCTGCTGCAGATTATGCAATTTCTACAACTGTACCATTTGCAGTAAATGCAACGAGCAATACACCATTCGTAATTAACTTTACACCATCGGTTGCTGGAACACGCGCTGCTGTTTTAACAATTACAAATGATGATACAAATGCAAATCCATACATCATTAACTTAGATGGTATTGGAGGAACATTAGCAACAGAGCCAAGTGCTAAAGCAACAAACTTGTCATTCACAAATGTTAAATCATACCATTTAAATGCAAACTACACAGCTGCTGCTGGTTCACCATCGGGATACATTGTATTACGTAGAACAGGTGCTGCTGTTACCGATGTTCCTGTTGACGGAACAGTATACCAACGAGGAGATAATGTTGGAAGCTCACAAGTAGTTGTTTCCGGAAATGTTACGGGATTTTTTCCAAACAACATTGTTGCAAACACGACCTATCATTTTGCAGTATTCACTTACAATGGTTCTGGAGTTTATAGAAATTATTTAACTACTGCTCCACTTACTGGAAATGTAACTAGCGATGGTTCAATGCAACCAACAAATTATTACTCAACTGTGTCAACAGCAAACGCAACGTTTGTAACTGATTTACACAATAAAATCAACCCACATACCACTCAGTTTTATAGCAACTTTGGCCCGTATATGGTAACTAACTTTTTGGCAAGAGATACTGTAAACAATCAACGTGTTATTACTTGCTCGTACAGCGGTCAAAATGAATTGTATTCAGAACCGTTTGATTGGACATCAAATAACTTTGCACGTGAGCATTCCTACCCACAAAGTTGGATGCCAACTGTAAACGATCCAGGCTTCCAAAACAGACCTGAATACAGTGATTACCATATGATTGTTCAAGCAAACCAAAATGATGTGAATGCTATTCGTAGTAATTACCCGTTAGGAGAAGTTGTTGGAACACCAACTTACACATATTTAGGATGTAAACTTGGTCCTGATGCAAATGGGAAAACCGTTTTCGAACCAAGAGATTCAGACAAGGGAGATGCAGCTCGTTGCATTTTATACCAAACGATTTGTTATACAGGTGTAGCTTATAGCGGTTCTCCGAACACAAATGCAACTTATGGCGGAAGCTGGTCTTTACCATTAACAATTAACTCAACAGTTAACTATGCACAAGATCAAAATGTATTAAAAGCTTGGCATTACCAAGATGCTCCTGACAATTTTGAAATTGCACGTAACGACTATGTTGATTCATTGCAAGGAAATCGTAATCCATTTATTGACAGTGTTCAATATGTTTGTTACATCGATTTTAGTACAATGACAAAAATTGCAAATCCAAATGTGCCTTGCAGTACAGTAGGTATTTTTGATAACGAAAAAAGCAATGATCAATTTTTAATTGCTCCAAACCCTAACACAGGTAGCTTTAAAATTTTCTTTACAACGTCTAAAAACCAAACATTGAACTTAAATGTTTATGATTTATTTGGAAGAATTGTTGCAACAAAACAAGTTAGCTTAACAAATGGAAATAACACCATCGATATGAACATAGAAGGCTTAAGCAAAGGCATCTATTCAATTGAAATGGTTAATGATAATGGCCGCAAAACAGAGAAGTTGGTGATTGATTAATTTTTAGGTTTATTTTAGTACAGAAAGTCCCGCCTCCCAGCGGGATTTTCTGTTTTAAAACCATTTGATAGAAAATGATTATTTTTATGGTAACAAAACTACTCACATGAAAAAGTTAAGCACTGCCTTTGTTCTTCTACTAATCATTTCTACAAATGTGTTTTCACAAAATGTAAACTTGTCGAATGGAAATATATTTGATGGCGAACCTTATGTTGCAATCAATCCTACCAATTCACAAAACATTGTTGTTGCCTGGCAAGGATATGTTTTTGGAAGTGGTTCATCCTTAACAATTAGAATAAAAAGTTCATTCAATGGTGGATTAACTTGGTTTACCGCTGTAAACATGCCTCATGTAAATTCGGCTTACAAATCGGCCGATCCTTCATTGGCATTCGATGCCAATGGAAACCTATTCATTAGTTATATCGATCATCGTGAGAGCCCTGATTCTGGTGGCGTATTTGTTTCGAAATCCATCAATGGAGGATTAACATGGAGCGCACCTATAAAAGCAATTGATGTATATGCCGATGGAACAGAATTGCCAATTGACCGACCATTTATTTCGGTGAGCAGCAATGGAAATAATCTCTACTTAACCACAAAACCACCATCATGGGTAGCTGCACCCAATCGTCCATATTTTGTAGCTTCCACAAATGGAGGTGCCACATGGCAACCATGGAGATACGTTGATAGCACAGGCTATTTAGTTGGTGCACTTATTCCTGCACCGTTTGCTCCTAATACGGTATCAGCAAATAATAAATTTCATTCTATGTATCCGAGCTATGTTCCATCTCAAAATATTTTACCACAATTTATTTTAGCTTCTAGCAGCACTGGAGGAATTGCAATGACCCATAAAAATGTATATGCAAGTAATAACTTAGCAAACAATGACAGTGCAAAATTAGCTTACCAATTAATTGCCGATCCAACAAACAGCAATCACCTTGCTTTCTTTTTTCCACAAAATTCTACGGGTGATATCGACATTATGATGATTGAATCCTTTAATGAAGGAACAAGCTGGACTGCACCTGTTCGAATAAATGATGATGTGCTAGCAAATGGAAAAATGCAAGACATGCTTTGGGCCGATTTTGATAACGATGGCGATATTGTTGTTTCGTGGCGCGATAGAAGAAATGCTTCGGGAGGAGGCTTTTTAGCTGCTTCCGAATTTTATGCAAGCTATAGAGACAAAGACTCTACTAACTTTTCTGCAAATTTTAAAATCTCCGATTCATTGGTTGCCTACAACAATTTATTAGCACAAGATGGAAATGATTTTATGTCGATTGCAATTGAAAACGATACACTGAGCGCTGCTTGGGGAAATACACGCGATGGATCTTTGGATGTTTGGTTTGTACGCATGCACGCACCTACAGCAACTACAACAAGCATTTCATTGATTGAAAGCAGCAAAAATAATTTCAGCATTTTTCCAAATCCATCAACTGGTATTTACGCCATCGAAACAATTGACCAGGCGACCATCAATAAAATAGAAGTACATGATTTAACTGGAAAGTTGGTGAAATCAATTCAATCAAATACAAAAAATGTAACCATTGATTTAACGAATTTTCAAAAAGGAATTTACATCGTAACAATTTATTCGAACAACACTTCTGCTAAACGAACTGTTGTGAAGCAATAAAATAAGAAGGATTAAATTTTTATTTTCTGACCGAGACGTAGAACAGCCGTTGCTTTGATACCATTCTTTTTACAAAGAACTTTGGTTGTGGTGCCGTATCTGCGAGCAATCGCAGAAAGTGTATCTCCTTTTTTTACAACATGAACTTTCGTCCCTTTTTTGTTTTTAGAAGAAGCAATGTTTTTTGCTGCAGCCTTTTTTGCTGCAGAAACATAATCAAATGTTTTTTTACTTAAACAGTAGGTATCAGAAAGTAATTGTTGATTATCGAATGAAATAATTTCGCTTGGATCAATTGGTTGACCTAAATAACGTACTTCGAAATGCAAATGACTACCTCTAGAACGACCTGTATTTCCACCTAATCCAATAATATCACCAGCCAATACATCCTTGCCTACTTCAACTGAAATTTTTGAAAGATGAGCATAATAAGTTTCTAAACCATTTGAATGACGGATAACAATTACATTTCCGTAACTCTTACTCAACTTCGCGATACGAACCTTTCCATCAAATGCTGCTGAAACACCATCACCTGTTTCTAGATCGATGTCAATTCCGTAGTGATATCTTTTTCTGCGTGGACCAAAACCACTTGTTACTTTTCCATTAAAAGGATGGTAATAGCCACAACTACCTTCGCTAAACAATAATAATTCCTTTTCATCATCCTTTAATGTAGCAATATCAAATTTAGGAACATGAATGTGTGCGGTATCCCAATTGAAATACAAGCCTGACGATGGGAAAGCTACCAATGAATCGCTAACAGCGTCCATTTCGCCTTCTACTTCTTCATCTTCTAAGGATAAATCAATAATGGTATCGGTTTCGTCAACTTGAGCGTGGGTAGTAGCAATAAAGTTAGTGTTCGTTATTGCAGCAAGTGCAATACGAAAAAGCGTAAAAAGGATGAATATTGAAAAGGCTTTTTTCATCAATTAATTTACAATTATCACTACTATCAGAATCCATTTTAATTTTTTGGATTTGCAAATATGTGCATTTTTTCAAAAAAAGCAAGTGTTAATAATTGTTAATCAACAGAAGTTATTCACAAGGCATTAATCTTTTCGTGCTACAGCCTTGAATTGCTCATCTGTTAAGGTTTTCAGAAACTCTAACAAATCGGCCTTGTCTTGTGCTGTTAAATTAATTGGAGTAGCCATGATGGTATCCAAATTAATAATTCCTTTTACAAATTTTTGTGGTTCGTTGTAATAGTCGATCACTTCGGTTAATGTTTTAAACATTCCATTGTGCATGTACGGTCCAGTAACAGCAATATTTCGCAAGCCGGGCACTTTAAATTTTCCAATATCTGTACTATCTTTTGTTACACCATATCTTCCAACATCATTCAATTCTTTTCCATTGTACAAACCAATGTTCTTAAAATCATCGCGTGTAAAGTCTGGACCAAAATGACAATCAAAACATTTGCCTTTTACATTAAATATTTTTTGTCCGCGCTTAGCCGATTCACTTATAGCTGTTGTATCATCGTTCATGTATTTATCGAATGGCGTATTGCTTGTTTCAAGCGAGCGTTCAAATGTTGCCAATGCATCTAATAAGTTCTCTTTCGATGGCGATTCTTTGTAAAGTTTTTTAAAGAACGCAACATAATTTTTATTTGCATTTAATTTTTTTACGGCTTCTGTCACTGGCAAATTCATTTCAACAGGATTTTCAATAGGACCAGCTGCTTGCAATTCTAATGATTCAGCTCTTCCATCATGAAAAAAGATATCATGACTTGCTAAGTTCATTGCAGATGGAGTATTGCGTGTACCTAACTTCCCTCCAACTCCTTTGCTCAATGCTACCGTATCAGCAAATCCCCGCGAAGGAATATGACACGAAGCACAACTAATGGTATTATCACTCGATAAAATTGGATCCAAAAACAACATGGCACCCAAGGCTTCTTTTGTACCAGGTTCATTTACCACCTCCGATTGTTCTGAATTAGAGCAACGAATAATTGCTACTAACAAAAAGGCTCCAAAAATCACTTTACGAATATTCATCTCTATTTTTTTATAACACTACAAAAGTAAATGGATACTTGCTACATAAAGCGCAACAAAGCAATTTAAATTAATTACAAATAAGCATTAATCCTTATATTTGTAACTCTCAAAAACAAAAACAAAAATTTATGACAACAGCAGAAATAGTAACAGCAAAAGGTACAATGAAAGTGGAGTTTTTTGATAAAGATGCTCCGGGAACAGTAAAAAACTTTTGCGATTTGGCAAAAAAAGGATTTTATGATGGATTAAATTTTCACCGTGTAATCCCTGGATTTGTAATTCAAGGTGGATGTCCGAATGGAACAGGAACGGGTGGACCAGGTTACAAAATCAAGTGTGAATTAGATGGTGGAAATCAATTTCACGACAAAGGTGTTCTTTCAATGGCACATGCAGGAAGAGATACAGGTGGATCACAATTTTTTATTGTAATCAGTCGTGCACAAACTGCACACTTAGATAGAAAACATACTTGTTTCGGAAAAGTAGTTGATGGATTGGACATTATCGAAAACATCCGTCAAGGAGATAAAATTGAAAAAATAACAATTCACGAGAACGTTGCTTAATTTCCGTTAAAAGGAATTAATCACCACTCATGTATTTTATAAAACCTTCGCTTTCACTCTCACGTAAATTTGCAGTGAAAACATGCAATTACACAAGATTAGACGTGTAAAGTTCTTTTCAAAAAAAGGGAATGGTATGTAGCAACCATTCCCTTATTAATTTTTTAAAACATGAAACAACGTATCCTCTCCTTACTAGTTGCATTTGCAATCACTACTATCGGCTTTTCGCAAAGTGGATACAAATTCAATGTTGATTTGAACATTGTGAATGACGACAAATTATTGATTGAACTCGTTGCTCCAAAAATTGAAACAGAGAAAACAACCTACCATATCCCAAAATTAGTACCTGGTACTTATGAAATTTACAACTTTGGTCGTTTTGTTTCCGAATTTACAGCAACTGATAGTACAGGAAACCAATTGCCTGTAAATCAATTAGACGATAATAGCTGGGAAATAAGTGATGCAAAAAAACTTTTTAAAATAACCTATAAAGTAGAAGATTCATGGGATACAAAAATCACAAAACCATTTGTTTTTGAACCCGCAGGAAGTAATTTCGAAAAAGATAAAAACTTTGTATTGAACACACATTGCCTGTTTGGCTTTTTTGATGATTTATTAAAACTAAACTACGAAGTAAACATTACACATCCTTCCAATTTTTATGGATCCTGCAGCTTAACGGATGTAACATCTAAAAACAATACCGACACGTATACCATTCCAAATTACTTCGACTTACAAGATGCGCCCATGATGTACTGTGTCCCCGACACAACAACCTTAATGGTTGGTGGTGCACAAATATTAATTTCGGTTTACTCACCAAACGAAGTGGTATCCTCAAAATTTATTAGTGAAAATATTCATGAAATTTTAATTGCACAACAAAAATATTTGGGCGGCACACTCCCTATTAAAAAGTATGCTTACCTTATTTATTTAACAGCAAATACAAGTGGCTCGGGCTCAAATGGCGCATTGGAACATTCGTATTCATCCATGTATTTTTTACCTGAAATGGATGGAAAGCTATTAGCACAAACCATGAAAGATGTTTCGGCACATGAATTTTTTCACATTGTAACACCTTTGAATATTCATGCCGAACAAATTGGAAACTTTGACTATATGCAACCAAAAATGTCGAAACATTTATGGTTGTACGAAGGTGTTACGGAATATGCAGCAGGCTTGGTACAAGTGAAGTATGGCAAGATGACGCTCGAAGAATACTTAAAAGTAATTGATGATAAAATAAGCACTACTAAGTATTACAACGATTCATTGCCCTTTACAGTAATGAGCGAAGGTTGCTTAACAACATACAAAGATCAGTATACCAATGTATATCAAAAAGGGGCATTGATTGGATTATGCCTAGACATAAAGCTCAGAGCATTATCGGATGGTAATTATGGAGTTCAAGAAATGATGGCCGACCTTGCAAAAAAATACGGCAAAGAAAAATCATTCAAAGATGAAGACCTATTTAATGAGATTGTAAAACTTACCTTTCCTGAAATAAAAGACTTTTTCGAAAAATATGTGGCAGGTTCTGAACCACTTCCTATAAAAGAAACATTGGAATTAGCAGGAATCACGTTCGGAAAACCTAGCACAGAGAAAAACATTTCATTTGGTGGAATAAACCTTGGTTTAAATGCAGAAAATAATCACTTGCTTGTTGTAAATACAGCTAAAATGGATGATTTTGGAAAAGCATTGGGCTACCAAGAGTTTGATGAACTATTAAAGTTCAATGGTAAAAAAATTGATGTCAATACTGCACAAGATGTGTTGGGAGATTATTTATACAATGCAAAAGAAGGCGATATTTTAAAAGTAACTGTATTGAGAAGAACAGCTGCAAAAACAAAAGGGAAAAAAGTAAAATTAAAATCGAAGGTATTTTTAGTAACTGAGCCCAACAAATTTAATTTATCACCGGTTAAAAATGCTAATCAAAAACAATTGCAGGTACGTAATACCTGGATTGGCAAATAATACAAAATGAATAAAAAAAATCTATATTGGATTTGTCAAATTGGTGGATGGCTATTTTTTGTGCTATTGAACAGTTTGTTTTTACAACTCAACAATGCATTCAATACCAAAATTGCTATCGGGCATTTTTCAATGTTTGTATTGGGTGTTACCATTTCGCATGCCTACCGAACGCTAATTGTAAAAGCGGGTTGGTTAAAACTAAAAATACTTCCTTTAATACCCCGTGTAATTGTCGCAACCATTGTATTTGCAACTATAATTGAATATTTACAATATGTTGTTGAATCGCAACTAGGAATACAAGGCGACAAACACCAAAATATCATTAACACCATCATCAACATTTTAAACTTCTCCTTTGTATTGTTCTTTTGGTCACTAATTTATTTTTTGGTGCACTACATCGAGAATTATAAAAAGGCAGAAATTGAAAATTTAAAATGGTCGGCATCCATTCATGAAATTGAATTGAACAAATTAAAATCACAATTGAATCCACATTTTATGTTCAATGCAATGAACAGCATTCGTGCCTTGGTGGATGAAAACCCTATTAAATCGAAAGAAGCCATTACACAGCTCTCCAACATTTTGCGCAACACCTTGCAAATGGGAAAAAATAAAGTGATTTCATTTGATGAAGAACTAAAAGTAATTAACGATTACTTGGCTCTGGAAACTATCCGGTACGAAGAACGATTAAAAGTAAACATGAACATTCACCCCGATAGTAAAAGCTTTCAGCTGCCTCCGTTAATGGTTCAAACCTTGGTGGAGAATGCTATCAAACATGGCATTTCAAAACTTACCAAAGGTGGTATCATCGACATTTCGACCACCGTTCAAAACGGAAATTTAATTATTCAAATTAAAAATAGCGGTCAACTTGCTGCCCAAAGCGATAGCGATAGTGGCTTTGGAATAAAAAACACCTTGCAGCGATTGCAATTGCTGTATGGCAAAGATGCATCCTTGCGTATAAATAATTTCGATTCCGAATATGTATTAACTGAATTAATCATCCCTAAAAACGTACTCACTTATGAAAGCGATAATCATTGATGATGAGCGCCTAGCGCGTCAGGAATTAAAAAACTTATTGGCTCCTTATCCTGAATTACAAATTGTAGGAGAAGCAAACAATGCCGAAACAGCCATTGAATTAATCAAACAGGAAAAACCGGATGTAATATTTTTGGATATACAAATGCCCGGTAAAAATGGATTTGATTTGTTAGAAGAAATAAGTGGTGTGCCCGAAGTAGTATTTGTTACTGCTTATGATGAATATGCGATACGTGCATTTGAAGTAAATGCCTTGGATTACTTATTAAAACCTGTTCAATCGAGCCGATTGGCGGAGACCGTAAAAAAATTACTAAACAAAGACATTAGCGAAAAAGCGGAAAGCAAAGAACAAACCCAAGCGCTGAATGATAATGACCAAGTATTTGTAAAAGATGGCGATAAATGTTGGTTTGTAAAACTGAATGACATTCGTTTATTTGAATCGGAAGGAAATTATGTACGTGTGTACTTTGATAAAAACCGACCATTGATATTGCGTTCCTTAAACAATTTGGATGAACGCTTAAACAACAAAACGTTTTTTAGAGCAAGTCGCAAACACATTGTAAACCTTAAATGGGTAGAATCGATTGAAAATTGGTTCAATGGCGGATTGATGGTAAAACTAAAAGGTGGTGAACAAGTGGAAATTTCGCGCAGACAAGCTTCTAAATTAAAAGACATGATGAGTTTGTAGTATTTTGAAGCAACTTTTTATAAAATAAAAGAGATTGATGATGAGGCAATACCCAAATTCAATTACTTCTTTATTATAAACTCTACTCTCCTGTTTTTTCTTCGTCCATCTTCCGTATCATTAGATGCAATGGGTTGCTTACTTCCTTTGCCTTTAAACGATAATCTGTTTTTATTTATATTTTGTGAAACTAAATAGTCAACAATAACTTTAGCTCTTTGCTCAGATAATTTTTGATTCATTAACTCATCACCTACATTATCTGTATGACCTACTGCTTCAATTCTAATTGTTTTATCAGCTTGTAATTGACTTACTAACTTATCAAGTACAACAAAAGATTGATCTAATAAAACAGCTTTGTTATTATCAAATAAAACATTCTCTAAAACAGTTGGTGTTGTTAATGTATTATTTAACAATTTTTTTATCGGAAAGCCTTTAGGTTTTTTGAGCCAATAATTATAAAAATAAATTGTAAATCCTTTTGATAAGTATGAATAAGGCCAATTAACCATTAAATAAAATGTTTCACCTGCTTTAATAGGGAAGGCTGAAACATATCCATTACCTGGCCCTGGCCCCAAATACTTATCAGCAGTGTATTCAGACAAACCAGTAGAACCATTTTTATCATAATTAATGCTAAAGCACCACCTTTCCGGTTTTTGTGGGTTAGTTTTGATTGAATCTATACAATTCGGACCAGAACATTTAAAGAGAATGAAATCAAAATCATCTTTTGCATTTTCTGGCACTATATCGAATGTAAGAATTGTGTCAATATCAATAGTGAATTTAAACCAAGCAGAATTTTGTTCCTGATAAAAACTTTCTTTATTATTAAATCCAAAATCCTTTTTCAAACCAAAACTGCCCGTAACATAAGTTGGACCTACTATTGAATCTTGAATTTCTAAAGCAGTTTCAAAATCTCCATTTGTAAATTTCGTTTTTGACTTTGGAATTGTAGTCTTTTCCTTTATAACAATACCAAAATAATTCAAATATTCCTGTAATGGCTCAAGCCCAACTGCCTCCCTTCTCTTATCAACATTTTCAAAATCTTCAACTGGTGCTAATGTGTCTTTTCCTGTTTTTAAATCTTTAATTATCTGACTACCATAAATTTGTTTTTTACCTTGACCTAAAGCAATTCTATCTTCAAGAAGCGCCAAATTACTCGGATGTGCATTTCCATTTTTCACAGCATCACGCATCATAGGCAAATACTTTTCTTGTGTACTTTGATTTGCATGTTGTATAACTAAAAACAAAGTAATATTTCCCTCTTCACCAATAACATCTGGACCAAGCCATCCATAATTATCTAAAATTCCTTTTACTTTTATCAAATTAATAGAGTCGTTTTCATTAATTATCTTGAACAGACTTTTCATTTCATTAGAATCAAATCCATAATTTTTTATAACATCATTGATTTTAGAACGATATTGCTGATCCTCTATTCTAATACTATCTAGTCTTTTGATTAAAGGTTGATTAAGCTTCGCTTCTTTTTGAACAATATTTTCCTCTATTCTATCAATAAGTTTTTTCCAGCGCTTGTCCTTATGTAATGATTTCAAATCTTTGTCCGTTGAAATTTGCTCAAGATTAGTAAAGTTTTGTATTGAAACTATAAAATTTAATTGATAGAAAGCACTATCAAAAATACCTGCTAGCGTCCATGAACAAGCTGCATTATACCTATCTTCTTTGGGGACATTCCATTTATTAAATTTAAATGCTTGAGAATATGCTAAAGCAGAAGACTTATAATTTTTTACTCTGTAAAAATTATCAGCCTTTTTGATTAAAACATTGTATTTACTAGCATTAGTCTGCCCATAAATGGCAAAGCCCATAATTAGTAATAATAAAAGCAAAATATAATGTTTCATGCTGTTTTTCTAAAAATATAATACGATTGTATTTTGCTTATAGTCGCTAGACATGATGAGTTTATAAAACTAATCATCCAAACCTTTGCCATCTAGTATGTGTTGTACATATTTCTCAATTCTATCTTCACGCGTTTTGGATTGTTTGGCGGATGAGAAATAAAGCAAATAACCTCTTTGACGACCAGGTGTAAGTTTTTCAAATGCTTTTTTTAGTTCAGGCATATCTTCTAATACTGCATTAAACTCTTCCGGAACGTTGTATTCAGTGGTTTTCTTAAATTCCACTTTTAAACCTGCTTTATCAATTGCAATTGCTTCTTTGATGTATGCTTTTATGATTGACTTTTTCTTTATGATTTCTTCAATACTTTTGAAACGAATTTGTCGTGTAGACTGAACATTTGCAGTTTGTTGAATTAAAATCTTTTTAGGGTCTTTTAGCAAAGCACCTTGCATAAATAACAATGCACAATAATCTTTAAAGCCGTGAATTAAAACAACATTGTTCTTATCTGCAATATAACAAGGGCAACCCCACTTTAATTCCTCCTTCAATCCACAATCCAGCACATACATTCTTAATTCGGAATAAGCATCTTGCCATTTCGATTCTTTATTAAAAAACCAATCAATGTTTGGATTCATATATTCAACTTAATCTATAATTATTAAATTAGGAAGTTCTTTAGACAATTTCTATATCAAATATAAATATATTTTACAGACAAGTTGAGTTGTTAAAAAGGTGTAGTGGAGTCTTTCCCTAACAAGCACTAAAAACAAAAAAGGCTTTGCGAATGCAAAGCCTTTAATTCTATTTGAATAAAACCTATCCCGGAATTCGAGCAACATGTTTTTCCATTTGTTTTAATTGGTCAACAATTTCAGCCGCTTTAGGCTTTAATGCTTTTGCTCTTCTAAAATATTCTTTTCCTACTTTGTTTTGGTTACGTTGTATCTCCAAGGATGCTAATTGCAAATACACGGCTGCTTGGCTATCATTATCTGGAATTCCTGCTTTAATGGCTTCCAACAAGGTTGCTCTTGCTTCTTTGGCATTGCCTTTCTTTAATTGAATAAAGCCCAATTGCATCAAATTGGTACCTTTTACATCGCCTACTAAAGATGATTTGGTATTTAAACTCTTACGGATACTTGCCTCGGCAGTACTTAAATCGTTAGATGCCAATGATAAATTGCTTTGTAACATATAATAACCTGCACGTATTGGTTTTAACAACAAACGAGGGAATTTGATCATTTTTAAATACACCATTGCTTGGTCAACATCACCATCTGAAACAGCTTCCTGCACCAAACGCATGGTTCCCATCATAAAATACAATAAAAGGGATACAAATGCCAAACTAAAGCAAATCCAAGCACTAATTGGATCCTTGTAAACAATACCCAATACACCCAATCCGATCAATACCACTGTAATTGGCAAACGATAAAGGATGTAAAACTTTAAAACTTTCATCATAATCAATAATACTATAAAATTTAGGCAAAAGTAATAGAATTATGGGGAGCCGACAAGTATTTTGAGCATTTAGAATCAAAAATCCATGATAATAATCATGTAATCAATTGACTCAAATCATGCTCCACCCTTTTGGCTTCGTGTAAATTTGCTACATGCAAGCAGTAAATAATATCAAAATAAACCTGTCGGAAGACGTATCCGACCTGGAATTAGGAAAATTGATGAAATTCATTGGTTCGGAATTTCACGATTATTTTCAAGAAAATCTACCTCAGATAGACACCTTGCTTCATGCTTGTGTTAAAGTCGATCAGCCTGAAGTTCCTAGTATTCAGAACATTTACAATGCATACGGTGCTTTTAGAGACATTTTGGAGCAACACATGGGAGAGGAACAGCATATTATGATTCCGTTTGTAAAATTCATTATCAAGGAAAAAAGTATAGATGGTATCAAAACGGATATTTTGGATAAAGTTTTTAAAAACATTGCAAAGGAAAACGAAAAAATAAAAGAGAAATTGACCGTATTGGAAACCTTAAGTGAAAATTTTGAGCACAAGACCAATACATCGCCTACTCTAAAAAATGCTTACAATCAATTGGCTAAAATGAAACACAATTATTTGGTGTACTCATTTATTGAAATGAATTATTTGTATCCAAAGTTAAACGAACTAAAAAACATTTACTAAATGAAAAACATTTTAATTCCAACCGATTTTTCGGACAGCTCAAAAGCTGCTGCTAGTTATGCGATTGAATTTGCTAAAGCAAGCAATGCAAGCATCACCTTTTTGCATGTTTTTCACATTCCGATGGTTACAAGTGAAGCAACTGTTGTGATGCCTAATTTTGATGCATTGGAAAAAGACAGCATGGATGCGCTTCAAAAATTGGAAGAGTCGTTAAGGCTGCAACACAAATTAACAACCAAAGCAAATTGCATTGTTAAACCAGGATTCCTTATTGATGAAATGAAGGATGTAATCAAGGAAAATAAAATTGATTTGGTGATTATGGGCATTGCAGGTGCTGGGAAATTAGCGGAAGTATTAATAGGAAGTAATACCACCATTGCCATTCATAACTTGGATTGCGAAGTACTGGTTGTTCCGAATGACTCGGTTTACAAACCTATTAAAAACATAGCATTTGCTTGTGATTTTATAAAAGTGAAAGAATCACCTGCTATCAGTAATATTAAAAACTGGGCAAAAACACTGAATGCCAAAACATTTATCTTAAACATTGTTTCACCCGAAGAAAAACCGAGTACCGAAAAAGCAATTGCGGGTATTAAATTGGAATCCATTTTTGATTCCATAGAACACAGCTTACATTTTCCAGAAAACGATGATATTACCTATGCAATCAATGATTTTGTAGAAAAACACAACATTGATTTATTGATTATGATTCCGAGAAAGCACAACATTTTTACAAGCATATTTCACAAAAGCAATACTAAGAAAATGGCTTTCCATAGTCATATTCCATTATTAACTATTCACGAATAAAAGAACATGGAACTTTTAATTACAGACAATACAACTATAAAATCAATTCAAGACGAATTCAACAAACAATTTCCGTTTTTGAAGATTGAATTTTTTTCGAAGCCACATAAAAAAGGAGAAGCTTCTGCAAAGGAACTTATCAGAAACAATGCAAAAACATTGGGTGAGTGTAGAAAGAAAAAAAGCGATGGGGCTTTAAAAATTTATGCAAAACAAAAAGTTTCGGAATTGGAGCAGTTGTTTCAAGATCATTTTGGATTATCAGTTCAGGTGTTCCGTAAATCGGGACGAGTATGGTTAGAAACAACCTCTACAGACGACTGGACATTAATGAAGCAGAACGATGAAGCAATAGAATTAAGCAAACCTGTTGAATAAGCATCCTGAGGACTATCAGTAACAAAACTGATAATCGTCATATTTTAAGTTTGATAGAAGAAATAATTTTGAATAGAAATTTTTAAAAACAGTTAAGCTATGAAAAAGAAAGTTATCGGAGTTATCGTATTGTTATTGGTATTCGCATTCCCATTCAGATTGGCATTTTTAGAATACCCAGCGAACATCAACGTAAACAACACCTTAATTGATGGTGGTAGAATAGAAACAACAATCTATTTTATATTATCAATGTTTGGTATATTATATTTCATGTTCAGTACTATGACTGAAGGTGAAGGACACGCAAAACACTAGTATTTACTATATCTAAAAAAAGCGGATAGCAGTTATCTTTAAAAGAATGTTCCATAGCATTTAGGGTTTAGAGAAAAAATAATTGCTTCCGCTTTTCATTTCTTATGCAAACATCCATCCATCCGACTACCGAAACTAAATGTTACCATTGTGGTAACGATTGTCCATCGGAGGAATTGCATATCGAAGAAAAAGTGTTTTGTTGCGATGGTTGTAAATTGGTATTTGAAATCATCAACGAAAATAATCTTTGTCAATACTACGACATTTCTAAAAACCCGGGCATTACTGCCAAAGGAAAATTTAATTCTGAAAAGTTTTCGTACCTAGACGATGAAAAGATTAAGCAAAAACTTATCAGTTTCACTAACGGTATTCAAACACATGTTACTTTTTATCTGCCACAAATACATTGTGCATCGTGTGTTTGGTTATTAGAAAATTTACACCGCATTAATCCTGCTGTTACCCGTTCACAAGTAAACTTTCTTAAAAAGGAAGTAACGATTGTTTATAAAGAGCAAGAATTAAGTTTGCGTAAAGTGGTCGAACTATTAGCATTTATTGGCTACGAACCACATATTAGCTTAAACGATATTGAAAAACCAAAAACAACAAAATACAACCGCAAACAACTTTTCAAAATAGGTGTTGCGGGTTTTGCTTTTGGAAATATTATGATGTTGAGCTTGCCAGATTATTTTTCGGTAAGCAGCATTCAAGAAGTAAGTTTAAAAAACTTATTTAGCTACCTGAATTTAGTACTCGCATTACCAGTTTTCTTTTATAGCGCTTCCGACTTTTTTGTTTCTGCCTGGAAAAGTTTACAACAAAAATACCTGAACATTGATGCGCCAATTGCTTTGGCAATTTTGATTACGTTTAGTAGAAGTGTTTATGAAATATTAAGTGGCACAGGTGCTGGTTATTTCGATTCCATGAGTGGAATTGTGTTCTTTATGTTATTAGGACGTTTGTTCCAAAACAAAACCTACAATACACTTTCGTTCGAACGCGATTACAAATCGTATTTCCCAATTGCAGTTACTGTTATCAGAGATGACAAACAAACAACCATGCCTGTTTCCAACATTAAAATTGGTGACCGCATTATTGTAAAAAACAATGAGTTAATTCCTGCCGATGCAATCCTGTTTAAAGGAGATGCCAATGTGGATTATAGTTTTGTAACAGGTGAATCTATTCCAGTGCAAAAAACACTGGGCGAAATTATTTATGCAGGTGGAAAGCAAGTGGGCAGCGCTATTGAGTTAGAAGTTATCAAAGAAACATCGCAAAGTTATTTAACACAGTTGTGGAACAATGATACTTTTACGAAAGAATCGGAAAACACCGACACCTTGGTAAACAAAGCAGGAAAATACATTACATATGCTGTTTTCATATTGGCATTTGGTGGTTTTATTTATTGGTTCCCAAGTGATTCAAATCGTGCATTAAATGCGTTTACATCAGTATTGATTGTTGCTTGCCAGTGTGCATTTTTGCTTTCATCCACTTTCACAAACGGAAACATTATTCGTATTCTAGGTAGGAATAAATTTTACTTAAAAAATACAGATATCATTGAAAAACTTGGCAAAGTAGATACCATTGTATTCGACAAAACTGGAACCATTACACAAAACACAAAAGCAATTGTAGAATACGAAGGCAAACGATTAACAGATGTAGAACAACAATTGGTGCGTTCATTGGTGATTCAATCATCGCATCCATTGAGTAAACGCATTTTAGAATATTTACCACTTTCAAAAAATAGTGAAACAACAAACTTTAAAGAAATTGCTGGAAAAGGGTTAGAAGCTACAATTAATGGCTATTCGGTACAATTAGGTTCGGAGTTATTCATTTGTGGTGAAACAGCTGTTGCTCCTAAAAACACAACAGCAAGTATTGTATACCTAAAAATTGAGGGTGAGATTTACGGAAAATTTACCATCAAAAATCAATACAGAGAAGGCTTGCCAAATTTGATTGCAGCACTTGAATCCAATTATAAATTAGCAGTATTATCGGGAGATAATGACAGTGAGAAAAAAGCATTGGAAAAAATATTCCCAATAAATAGCACTTTAAATTTTAATCAAAGTCCTTCCGAAAAGCTACAGTACATTCAATCCTTGCAAAATAAAAAGCACACGGTTGCTATGATTGGTGATGGACTAAACGATGCAGGCGCATTGAAACAAAGTGATGTAGGTATTGCAATTTCAGACGATATCAATAACTTTTCGCCAGCATGTGATGCAATAGTAGATGGATCTAAATTCGATGATTTAAAAACACTTATTGGCTTCGCAAAAAGTGGAAAAACAATTATTATAGCAAGCTTTTGTGTATCGCTTATCTACAACTCTATCGGGTTAACATTTGCAGTTCATGGAACCTTATCGCCTGTGATAGCAGCTATATTAATGCCATTAAGTTCTATCACCATTGTATTGTTCACAACTGGATTGAGCAATATTATTGCAAAACGTAGAGGACTTTAGTTTTTAAGCTTTGACAATTTATCGCTATTCAGGATAGTGATATTACCACCATGAATCTCAATTAATTTTTCTTCTTTAAAATCACTTAGCGTACGAATAGCAGTTTCGGGAGAAGTGCCCGCCATATTCGATAAATCTTCGCGAGAAATAGACATGCTAAAGTTCTTTGTATCGTCTTTTTGATATCTATTTTTTAAGGTAACCAGGGCTTCTGCAACGCGTTTACGAACGGAATTGTATGCTAATTTTAAAAGAGCTTCTTCCTTTTCAGCTAAATCATCAGAAAGCATTTTAATGAATTTCTTAGACACTTCACTGTTCTTGTATATAAGTGTAAAAAAATCATCTTTGGAAATCAAACAAATTTCAGAATCCTCCAAAGCAGCTGCCGATTCATTGTATTTACTTTCTTCAAGTAAAGCTAAATAACCAATAAAATCGCCTTCTTTATGCAACCCGGTAATAAACTCTTTGCCATCTGCATTTGTTTTAAAGGTTTTTACTTTTCCTTTATTAATAAAATAGATTCCATTCGGATAGCTATCTTCTGAAAATACAGCCTCTTTCTTTTTATAATTTTTTGTTTTACGATCATTCGACAACTTCGCTAAATCTTCTAAATTTTTCACTTCACTAAAAAATTCATCCAAGCCTTCTATATTTTTAGAAAACTCTATACGAAGTAATTCATTTTTCTTTAAACGACTTTGAACTGCGTTTAATAATTCGATATCGTCAAATGGCTTGGTGATGTAATCATCGGCACCCATTTCCATTCCTTTTCTGAAATCGTTACGTTCTGCTTTTGCAGTTAAAAAGATAAAAGGAATACTCGCTGTTTCTGGATTTTTACTCAACAAATGCAAAACACCATAACCATCTAATACAGGCATCATTACATCGCAAATAATTAAATCCACTTTGTTTTTTTGAGCCAACTCAACACCAATTTTACCATTAGCTGCAGCAATTACTTTATAATTATCAAGCTCAAGAATCTCGGTTGTATTCTCGCGCATATCATCATTGTCTTCAATCAATAAAATTGTTTTCATGCTAATGGAAATTTAATTATAAATGTAGAACCTTTATTTAATTCACTTTCAAATGTAATTGAACCATTCATAAGTTCAACGTATTTGGAAACGATGTTTAATCCTAACCCTGTACCTTGAATATTCGTTGCATTTTGAGCTCTGTAAAAACGCCCAAACAAGTGCTGTTGATCTTCTTTAGAAATACCGATACCTGAATCCTTTACTGATATCTCCATTTCGGAATTACTAATTTTACTTTTTAGAATAATCTCTTTTCCTTCAGGCGAAAACTTTATTGCATTCGACAATAAGTTAATTAATATATTTCTAAGCAATTTGCAATCAAAGTGTATTTCGGTTGTATCGCCTTCATGTGTATAAATAATCTTTTGCCCTTCCTTAGCTACTGCTTGCAGATCCTGAACAATCTCTTGTGAGAACTCAACAACATCACAAGGTGATGGAGTACATGTAATGACACCCTCTTCGAGTTTGCCTAATGATAAAAAGTCGTTTAATAAATCGGTTAAATGACTCACAGAAGACTTTACACGTGCAATGTGCTTTTGTTTTTTATCCTCTGTTTCGGAAGTGTTGTATTTCGAGATTAATGAAACAGAAGAAAGAATAGTACTTAAAGGTGTTCTGAACTCATGGGATGCCATGGAAACAAAACGTGATTTTAAATCATTTAATTCCTTTTCCTTTTCGAGTGCTGCATTAATTTCATCTTTTGTTTTTTCAAGCTCTGCAATAGCTTCACGCAACATTAATGTTCGATCCTCTACTCTATTTTCTAATTCGGCAGAATAGGATTTTAGTTTTTCTTCTGCTTGCTTTCGTTCTGTAATATCAATTATAAAAGCAATCACAAATAACTCATCATTATTGGTGTAATTGCTCAAACTTATCTCAACAGGAAACTCGGAACCATCTTTACGTAATCCATAAAGATTCATTCCTTTGCCCATTGAACGGGCATGCGGATTCTCTTTATAAGTGTCGCGGTGATGAACGTGGTTCGATTGGTATTTTTGTGGAACTAAGGTTTCAATTTTATGCCCAAGTAATTCGCCTGGTTTATAGCCAAAAAGCTTTTCTGCACTTGGATTAATTTTAATTATTTCGGCTTTACTATTTGTAATTAATATACCTTCGGTAGCATATTCAAATAAAGCATTTAGTCCCTCTTTACTGTCCATTTTTACAGCTTTACTTTTCTTAAGTATTTCTTTAGGGACTAATTTAGTCATTGTTCGGTTATTAAGGAAAAATTCTAACGAAATTATTATACCCAAAAAGAATAAAATATGATTTTCATCATATTCAGATAAGAAAGTTGGTTAGAATTCACTTAAAACACAGTTCAATGAGAGTCGAAAATACAATGAAAATTATAAAGAAAACAATTAAAAATCAGGCTATTAAAATATAGCATTGATAGATAACGAAGGGGATAACTACTCTTTCGCTTTCAAGTAAGCTTTTGAAAAACTAAAATTTAATCCAAAGTTTAACAGCAGCGGTGAATCAGTGTATTTCAAAGTGTTTTCTATCGGCAAAGAAAGTCCACCTTGAACAAAAAACTTCACAAACTTATAACCGACTTTAGCTGTGAGAACGGGTTCAAAATAAAATGAATTCAATTCACTTCTCTTGTATTCAACATTCTTTGAAATTTTATACATGTCCACATAAGCAACCCTTAAAGAGAATGCTCCTTCAAAAACATCCATTTTTGCACCAATGGATGGTTGTATGAAAAAACGATTGTAACTTCCTGTTACTAATCCGTAAAAATCGGGACTATAACTTTTAGCCTCGCCATTTCCATATCCAAGATAACATTCATACCGACCAGCTTCATCAATTTTACCATAATACCCAACTGCAGCTTCAACAAATTCATGCTTATGGTAACTATTCGTATCTGCAATATCTCTGTACTGAAAAGAGGAATTAACCATAACTCCTAAATAATTAGTAGGCGCATAAGCCGCTTGAGCATCATAACCACTCGTACCCATTCCAATTTGTAAGTCAGCGTCATTTTTTTCGGAAAACAATGGTGTATGCAAAATATTAGGAGTATAAATAGGGGCACAACTCGCTAGAAAAAGAACAGCAATAATTAAGGAGAATTGTTTGTTCATTATAGAAGGTATTGTTACTTATACTATTTTTTTGTAATTTTTGTTACCTTAAATTCTGTTCTTCTATTTTGTTGATGTTCTTCTTCGGTGCATTCTACATCGTTCTTACAACGATTGATTAATTTTGTTTCACCATAACCTTTGTACTTTAATCTCTTAACATCAATTCCTTTAAAAACTAAATAATCAACAGTAGACTTTGCTCGTTTATCGGAAAGCACCAGATTATAATGATCACCTGCACGAGCATCGGTATGCGACCCCATTTCAATGTTCACGTTCGGATTATCATTTAATAATTTCACCAATTTATCCAATTCAGCTGCTGCATCTGGACGAATTTCCGATTTATCTAAATCGTAATAAATATTTTCGAGCACAATAGGCTTTTCGATAATGATTTCATCCAATTGAAAATTCACTGTATAATCTTCAGAAAACTTTTTTCCTTTCGTTGATAGATCTACACTCTGCGTAAAATAATTTTCTTTAGAGCCATAAACAATAAAATCGGAATTGGGCTTAAGTTTAATTTTATACTTACCGTTTTTATCTGTTTGAACAGAAATTTTTGCATTCTTTGAATCATTGGTTTCATCAATCAAAGTAATGGTAACATCTTCGAATGGCAAATTTTTGCCTTTAATAGTCACTGTTCCTGTCAACCAAAAAGTGGGATCATGTTTTTGAATTTCGAACACTTTATCATCTTGGTCTCTATTGGAGGATACAAAACCCGTTTTGTTATCGGCATTCAACACAAAAGCAAAATCATCTTTTGTAGAATTTAAAGGATAATTTAAATTTTCCACCTGCAACCATTTTTTATTTTTAAAATCATATGAACTCGCAAAAACATCCATTCCACCCATATTATTATGCGCATCCGATGAAAAGTACAAGGTGCCATCATCGCTCATGTGGGGGAACATTTCATTTCCAGGCGTATTGATTACATTCCCCAAATTCTCTGGCTTTGACCAAACAGCACCATCAAAAGTGGAACGGTAAATATCAGTCCCTCCTAGTCCACCTGGCATATCAGAAATAAAATAGAGCGTTTTTTCATCAGACGATAAACTAGGATGACCAACCGAGTACTCATCACTATTAAATGGCAATTCTTCTAATTGCTTCCATTTCCCATCTACCAATTTTGCTTTAAACAATTTTAAATTATTTTCATCTTTCGCACTTTTGCGTAAGTTGTATTTAAAATAATTACTTCTAGTAAAATAAGCTACATCGCCAGCTTTGTTGAATGTTGCAGGACCTTCGTGATAACGACCATTTATCTCTCCTTTCAATAATTGAGGACTTAGCCAATGGCCATCTTTATCTTTCTCTGCAAAATACAAATCATAATAGGATTTACCTGTCCATTCATCTTGCTTAGCATCCAACTTTACTTTTTTATCAGCAGTAAATACCACACCATCTTTGTATGGAACTTGGCCAAATGCTGATTCAAACTCAGGAAAATTAATTTGCTCTAATGTATACAAAGTAGTGTCGCGCATAAATTGATTCACTGAATTACACGATGCAAGCAACATTTGAGCTACAATATCAGTTGGTACTTTTTCCAAATATTTTTTCAACCAAACTTTTGCTTCATTATAATTCCCATGCGACATTAGAATTTTTGCATAATAAAACATATTGATAGGCTCAGACTCAGCATAGGTTACTATTTCAGAAAACAATGGCTCTGCATTCGCTACATCATTAACCAAACGATAGCTATTCGCCAACTTTATTTTCGCATCACGATTTTCCTTTTTTGACAATGATTTTTTGTAATGCGTAATCGCATCAAAATATTGAAGGTTAGCAAATTCTTTATTTGCTTTTTTATAAAAATAATTACTACATCCCGAAAAAATAAAAACAGTAAGTAGTAAAATTGAATACTTTAGAGATCTGTACATAAAATTGAATTTTAAAAGAATCGTGGAGTTTTAACTTTTGTAATATCTTTTCCAAAATCAAAACCCAACATAATTTCATGGGTTCCTGAAGTATAATTTCTGATTTTAGAAGTTGTAATATCGTACGCATACCCAATTCGGAAACGCTGATTTGCTTGATACTCTAACATGATTGAAACTGCATCGTTTGTTCTATAAGAAACGCCTAAGGCAATTGCATCAATGTACATTGCTGTTATGTTAATGTCGGCTTGAACCGGTGCTGCTGATTGATGTTTAATTAAAAAAGATGGCTTTATTTTTAATTTTTCGTTTGCAGTAAACACATAACCAGCAGTTAAAAAATAATGCTTTCGAACAGCAGAAGAACTTTCTACCGACAAATTAAAATTATGGTTTGGATCATAAGCAATTAAGGCTGGTACGGAAAACCCCGCATACCATTTTTCAGTATAATAATAGGTACCAAATCCAAACTTTGGAAGCAATGCACTCTGTTTGGTGCCTGTAAATGATTGGTCATCGGCATCCCAAACTGTTAAATCACTTACTTGAGCAGTGTAGTTTGAAACACCTGCTTTAATTCCGAAACCTAGTTTTCCTGAACCTAGTTTTAAAAAATAAGAATAGTTTGCATACACATCGGTTTGACTGGTTACACCAATTTTATCGTGTGCTACAATTAATCCTATACCCATTTTTTGATTCATCAATGGCCCATCAACTGCAATAAGTGATGTTTTAGGAGCTCCTTCAAATTTCAACCACTGTGAACGATGTAATAACGAGGAACTAAAATATTTATGACTACCAGCGTAAGCAGGATTAAGAAATAATCCATTAAACATATACTGGCTAACCATAACATCCTGTTGTGCTTTACCTGAAAACACACTGGCAGTTGCTATTAATAATGTTAGAATTTTTTTCATGACTATTTATTATCTATATATTTATTAATCTCTTCTAATGTCTACGTATCCTTTTAATACGATTTCTTTATTATTAATTTCAAGAATTACAAAATAAGTTCCGGCTGGTAAGGCATCACCACTTGAATTTGTACCATCCCATTTATTCTGATATCCATCTACTTGGTAAACAATATTTCCCCAACGATTAAAGATTGTTAAATGATTGTTCGGAAATATTTCTAATCCATGAACAACAAATAAATCATTTTTACCGTCTCCATTTGGTGAAATACCTGTAGGCATTTGTAATGGCAATGGCTCAATCAAATCAAGTGTTGCATAGGCACTGCATCCTGCCGAATCGGTAACTATTACAGAATAAAAACCAGCAGGTACATTATCAATATCTTCTGTAGTAGCTGAATTTGACCAACTATAAACATACGGAGTGTTTCCTCCCGAAACAGTTAAGTCAATAGTTCCATCCGAACCTTGATATGAACTAACATTCACACCACCTGTGTATGCAGAAGGAGTTAAGTTTAATACAATCTGTGATGATTGTGTGATATCAAATGTGTCTATTATTGAACAACCAAATGCATCAGTGATAGTAACAGTATATGAACCTGCAGTAATTGTTGTTAAATCTTCCGTTACAGCACCATTCGACCAGTTAAACACATATGGCTCTGTTCCATTTGTTACACTCAGATTAATTGATCCGTCTGAATTACCATAACAAAGCACATTGTTCACTAATGCATTTACAGACATTAATGAAATTTGATTTACTAAAACGGTATCATTAATAATGCAATTATTAGCATCTACAACATTCACAAAATAAGTGTTACCAACCACTCCAAATAAATCTTCCGATGTACTGCTATTTGACCACAGATAAGCATAAGGTGTAACTCCACCGTTTACAGTTAAATCGGCAGAACCATTTGCCGCAGCACATGTAGCTGGTGTAGATGAAACACTCGAGCTTAATACTTGTGGTTCGATTAAATTAACACTGATTGAATCGATGCAATTATTTGTGTCACTAACAACAACTGTGTATGCACCAGCAATCAATCCATTAATATCTTCAATTGTATTTACATATCCCATTGGTCCAGACCATGCATACGAATAAGCACTTATACCACCAACTACATTCAGGTTAATCGCACCATCAGCAGAACCAAAGCAAGAAACATTGACATTTCCATTATACGATTGAGCTACTGCAGATAACTGAATTGGATCTGGTTGAACTAACAATACAGTATCTTGAATTGAGCAACCATTGGTATCGGAAACAATTAATAAATAATTGCCTGCAATTAAATTATTCAAATCTTGGGTTGATGCAGTAAATCCATTTGGACCAGTCCAGTTATACGAGTAACCTGCAACACCACCATTTAAGAACAAATCAATTGCACCATTATTTAATCCATAACAACTTACGTTTACGTTTCCATTAAATAGTGACGTAGAAATACTATCTGTGAATGCAGAAGTTGGTTCCGATAAAGTAATAGCAAGTGCCAACTGACAACCATTGGTATCGGTAACAACCACATCGTAATCTCCAGCAACCAATCCGAAAATATCCTCAGTTGCAAATGTTAGTGAATCAGGTCCTCGCCACCAGAAAGTATAACCTGGAGTGCCTCCTGTAAATGATAAGTCAATTTCTCCATTTGATAATCCAAGACATGAAATATTTGTTCCACCAACAAATAAAGATGGAGTTAACAAACCAGTCATTGCTTGTGTAGCTTCTGTTAATACTATTGCTGAAGTTGCTAAGCAACCATTTGTATCAGTTACAGCAAGATTATAGGTTCCTGCTCCCACATTAAACAAACCTTGATTGTTTGATACAAAACCATTTGGACCAGTCCAACTATAAGCATAACCTTGCGTTCCACCTGTTACCACATTCGTTACAACAGCAGTAGAATCACCATTACATTTTATATTCATTCCACCAACATAACTTGGACTTGTTAAAGTTGTGGTTAAGTTTATTGGTTGGATAAGTGTAGTACTATCTACTTTCGCACATCCGTTTGCATCAGTAATTAAAACGGTATATGTTCCAATATCAAGAGCAGACAAACTTGTAGCTGTAGATGTAAATCCATTTGGACCATTCCATGTTTGTGTATATGGTGTAGCTCCTCCATTTTCAATTAAATTAATGGTTCCATCCTGTGCGCCAAAACAACTAATATTAAAGCCTCCAACAAAACTAGATGCAATTATTGAATCCGATATAGGCAATGGTTCAGAAAGAGTCTGAGTTAAACTAAATGTACAATTATTTGCGTCTGTAACTTCAACACTATAAACTCCTGCTGCTAATCCAGAAATATTTTGACTTGTTGATGCATAACCGTTTGGACCCGACCAGTTAAAGTTATAGGAACTAGTACCGCCACTTAGGGTTAATGCAATTGTTCCATCCGACAAACCATTACAGCTAATGTTATATCCTCCAGCATAAACTGTACTCGCAGCTGTTGCACTTAAAATAGCTGGTTCTGTTAATACGATAGTTGAATTGGTTGAACAGCTATTTGTATCTGTAACAGTTAATGTGTAGCTTCCTGCAACCATTCCTGACAAGGTTGACAAATCAGATGTAAATCCTGATGGACCATTCCAAGAATAAGTATACAAAGGAGTTCCACCTGCTACTGAAGAAGCAATTGTTCCATCAGCATTTCCATTACAGGAAATATTATAACCACCATTTACCAATCCACTCGAAAGTGCAACCGATAGAATCGTTGGTTCAGTTAAAACAATTGTTGTTGTAGCAGTACATGTATTTACATCAGTAACCAACACATTATACGAACCGGCCACCAAACCTGAAAGATCTTCTGTAGTTGCTGTAAATCCTGATGGTCCTGTCCAAGCATAGGTATAGGCTGTTATTCCGCCACCAACTCCTAACTCTATTGAACCATTTGAATTGCCATTACAATTAATATTGTATCCACCTATTACCGTTGGACTTGAAGCTGCAGCAACTAATATTGCTGGCTCTATCAAGATGATTGACTGATTGAAAGAACAATTGTTTGCATCAGTAACAATTACTGAATAATTTCCAGCAGTCACATTTGTAAGATCTTGTAATGAAGTTCCATTGCTCCAGTTGTACGAATAAGGAGCTGTTCCACCTGTATGTGTCAAATCAATTGAACCATCTGAATTTCCATTACAAGAAATATTGTTTCCACCAATGTAAGTTGGACTAAATACACTTCCTGCAAAAACTGCTGGTTCTGTCAAAGTAATATTTGTGGTAGCAGTACAACTATTTGCATCTGTTACTACCACAGTATATGTTCCGCTTGTTAAAGAAGAAATATCTTCTGAAGTTGAACTATATAATGAAGGCCCTGACCATGCATAAGAATAATTTGTGATACCACCTGTTGTATTTAAATTGATTGAACCGTTATTCAATCCATTACATGTAATGTTGTATCCCCCTGCTACTGTTGGACTATTTGCTGTTGCACTTAGTATTGCTGGTTCTGTAAGTAAAATAGTTGTTGATGTGGTACAATTATTTGCATCAGTTACAACTACGCTATATGTTCCTGCAATTAAACTCGTAGGATTTTGCAATGCAGTTGAAAAACTAGCTGGTCCTGTCCATGCATAAGTGTATGTCGTTGTGCCACCTGAAACAGCTAATGCAATTGAACCATCACTAACACCATTACACGAAATATTATTTCCGCCAACGAATGTAAAACTACTTGCAGACGCACTAAGTACTGGAGGTTCTGTTAAGGTGATACTAGTTGAAGTCGTACAATTATTAACATCCGTAACAACAACCGAATACGTTCCAGCAGACAAACTATTTAAATTTTGTGTTGTAGCGGTATATCCATTTGGACCTGTCCATGCGTAAGAATAAATAGCTGTACCACCATTTACTAATAAATTCACAGCACCTGTTGCTGTTCCATTACAAGTAATATTGTAACCACCAGCAACTGTTGGACTTGTTGCTACTGCAGTTAAAATTGAAGGCTGCGTAAGCGTTACAGTAGTAGTTGCAGTACAACTATTCGCATCAGTAATGGTAACAGAATATGAACCTGCTACTAAAGCTGTGAGATCTTCTGTTGTATTTGAATAACTAGCAGGGCCAGTCCACGCATATGAATAATTGGTAGTTCCACCAGAAACAGTTAAATTAATTGTTCCATCTGCTGCACCGTTGCAAGAAACATTAACTCCACCAGCAACAGTTGGGCTCGCTGCCAATCCGCTTAAAACTGCAGGTTGTGTTAGTGTTAATGTATTTGTTCCAGTACAAGAATTTGCATCCGTTACAGTAACACTATAGGTTCCAGCACTTAATGAAGTGATGTTTTGTAATGATGAATTAAATGCTCCTGGACCTGACCATGAATACGTATATGCAGGTGTTCCGCCAGTTCCGACTAATGATATTGTTCCTGTTGAAGCTCCATTACAAGTAACGTTATATCCTCCATTTACGATAGAAGGAGTTAATGTAGAAGTAATTGCATTGGGTTGAGTCAAAACAATTGTTTTGCTTGCATTACAACCAGCTTGATCAGTTACAACGACTTGATAAGTACCTGCAATTAATGTATTAATATTCTGTGAAGTGCTCGTGAATGCACCCGGTCCAGTCCATAAATAAGAGTAAGAAGGACCAGGGAAAGGTGTACCTCCAACAACTGTAACATTTATTGAACCGTTATTACCATTGTAACAACTTACTTCATGACCACCAGTATACATCGAAGTTGTATTAGTAACAACAATTGAACTTGGTTGGGTAACTGTTATTGTTGAAATTTTTGTACAACCATTTGCATCGGTAATGGTAACCGTATAATTGCCAGATGCTAATCCTGAAATATCTTCTGTAGTTGCGCTAAATGCGCTTGGACCAGACCATGAAAAAGTATATGGTGTTGTTCCACCTGTTACAGTAATATTAATAGCACCATTTGTAAATGCTGGACATGTAGCATTGGTAACAGATGATGTTAAATCAAGAACAGCTGGCTGTGTTAATGTTTTTGAATGTGTAGAAGTACATGCATGTGCATCGGTAATAGTAACACTATATGTTCCTGCAATCAATCCAGTAATATCCTCCGTTGTAGAAACAAAAGCACCAGGACCTGTCCATGCAAAAGTATATAGAGCAGTACCACCTGTAGGTGACAAATTAATTGAACCATTTGTACCTGCATTACAAGAAATATTATTTCCATTAAATAATGGGCTCGTGGAAGTAGCGCTTAATACTGCAGCTGGTTGTGTAATAGAAACTGTAGATGTTACAGGGACAACACAACCATTATTATCAGTAACCGTTACCGTGTAATTTCCAGCTGCCAAACCACTTGCAGTTGGTGTTGTTTGAACAGGAACACTATTCCAAGAGTAGGAATAAGAACCACTACCACCTGTTGCATTAACAGTTGCTGCACCTGTTGCATTATTTCTACATAATACATTCGTTGAAGTAGCAATAGAAGAAGACAATGCTGCAGAAGGTTGAGTAATGGCAACAGCAACTATTGCAGTACAATTATTTGCATCTCTCACAGTGCAAGTATATGTTCCTGCTACTAAATTAGTTGCTGTTGCCGCTAATCCTCCAGATGGAGACCATGAGTAAGTATAAGGAGTAACACCACCCGATGCAGTAATTGTAGCAGAGCCAGTTGAAGCTCCAAAGCATAGAACATTTTGTTGACTTATTAATGATGACGATACAATTGTTGCAGGTTGAGTAATTGAAACAATTACTGCATTCGTACAATTGTTTGCATCACGAACGGTACACGTATAAGTACCAGCAGTTAAATTTGTTGCAGTAGATGCTGTTCCACCGGTTGGAGTCCAACTGTATGAATAAGGAGCAGTTCCACCGATAGAAGAAATAGTTGCTACACCTGTTGCATTTCCTCTACATAATACATTTGTTTGTGAAGAAATAGATGAACTTAATACTGCTGATGGCTGAGTAATTACTGCTTGCACTGTAAACGAACAACTATTTAAATCTCTAACAGTACAGGCATATGTACCTGCCGTTAAACCCGATGCAGTTGAAGTTGTTTGAACGGGTGATGTTGTCCAAGAATAGGTATAGCCTGGAGTTCCACCAGTAGCATTTACACTAGCCGCACCTGTTGCATTTCCAAAACACAATACATTTGTTTGTGAAGTAATTGTAGCACTAAGATTAGTAGCGGGCTGTGTAATGGTAACAGGAACAGTTGTTTGACAAAGATTAGCATCTGTAACCGTTGCAACATAATTTCCTGCCTGCAAATTTATAGCTGTTGCTGCAGTTTGAATTGGCGTTGTATTCCAACTGTAAGAATACGGTAAAGTTCCACCCAATGTATTAATAGCAGCTGAACCGGTAGCATTACCTCGACAAAGAACATTTGTTTGCGATGAAATAGTGGAACTTAATGCAGCAGCTGGTTGAGTAATTGATACGTTAGTTGAGGTCGAACAATTGTTAGCATCTCTAATAATAACGGTATATGTTCCAGCTGCTAAATTTGTAGCAGTTGAAGCAGTTTGAATAGGTGTTGAATTCCAACTATAAGTATACGGTAATGTTCCTCCCGAAACAGAAACAGTTGCTGCACCTGTTGAATTTGAAAAACACAAGACATTTGTTTGAGAAGAAATAGATGCAGTTAAACTAAGAGGTTGTGATAACGTAATTGTTTTAGTTGAAACACATCCTTTGTTATCGGTAACAGTAACAGTATAAGTACCTGCTGTTAAATTAGATGCTGTTGCATTTGTTCCACCAGTAGGAGCCCAAACATATGTATAAGGGACTGTACCGCCAGCGGCTACAACTGTTGCAGCTCCTGTTGCAGCGCCATTACAAGAAATATTATATCCTCCATTATAAGTTGGACTGCTCACTGATGTTGTTAATGTAGTTGGTTCTGTAATAACAATGGTTCCATTCTTAGAACAACCTCTTCTACCTGTTACAGTTACAGAATAAGTACCAGGCATTAAATTATTGATACTAGAAGTACTCGAAGTAAAACCTGATGGACCTGTCCAAGAATAAGTATAAGGAGCAAAACCACCACTAGCAATCACCGAAGCAAGGCCGTTGTTTGAACCATTACACGTAACATTTGTAGAACTAAGTGCTAAAGAAATATCACTCACATAAATTGTTGATGTTTTTGATTTAATACAATTACTTGCAGTAGTTGTAAGCGTATAGGTAGTTGTTGCAGTAGGTGTTGCAATTGGATTCGTAATTGCAGCATTTGTTAATCCTGAAATTGGCAACCATGAAAAAGCACTTCCTCCACCTGTTGTTGTTAACTGAACACTTTGGCCGATACAAATTGAATCAAGAATAGGTGCTACTGTTGTGAACAAAGAATCTTGAATATAAAAACGTAAACTATCGGTAATTGAATTAGAACAATAAGGATTGCCTAAATATACAGTCAAGTATTCCAAGCCTTCATTTACACCATCTTGATATGGATCAATATTAATACTTGCTGTAGCTTGATTTGCAGGAATAGTAATTGTTTTAGGAGACAAAGGATTTGGTGATGCACCAATTTGAGGATAATCCGTTCCGTTTGTTGCTGTACCCGCCAACCAATACTGTACTGTTAATGGTTGATTGGTAACCGTTTGACGAGTAAATGAAACCGAACCATAGTTACATCCTTCTACCATATTTGGTATTCCACCAGCTGTTTGGCTTAACAACAAAATGTTGTTACTTCTGATTTTTTCAATAAATACGCCCGAATCCCAAAGTTTATCCGAAACATCGGCAACAACTAATTTTAAATGATAAGTCTGACAAGGTTGTACTTGAGAAATTGCAGTTAAACCTCTAGTAAAACCATCGTATTGAACCGAAGTTCCGTTATTATTATTTTGATAATATTGAGTATACGAGTTCTGATTAACATTATTAATTGTAACAGCAGTTGAAGTATTTGGAATCAACGCAATATTATGATAAGGTGCAGCTCCAGCATCAGCAACTATACCTGGTCCACTAATAAAAAAACCGAAAACATCATTATATTGCGAACCTACCCACTCTTCATATTCTTCAGATGCAAAAACAAAATCAAATTTGATGGTGTCGCCTTGTGGAACAATATCAAATTCAAACTCACAATATTCCCAAGTTGTTCGACCAGTATAACTATTCAAAAGAGGATAGGTGCTTGGTGTGTTTTGTGCTCCAAAATATGTTGTTTTGTTTCCTACATTATTAGGACCAATAGCATTATTAATGGTTCCAGTAGTAAGCAACAAACCTTCAGTAATATTTAAATTACTGTTTGTAGCATTATACTTACCATATCCTGTTGCCGCACAATGAACCTGAGGATTTAAAATTTGAACCCCTTGACCTGAAATCAATTGTGCAAGCTGTTGAGCCGTTAAACTATTATCTACCAATAACTGTGCAGACAATTTATTACTTATCACTACCGATGAAATAAGTAAAAAAATGAAAATATAAAAACGTTTCATAAAATTATTTTTGAGGAGTAATTAATCTATTTTTCTATAAGTAGCGCATTCTTTCTCTGCCAATTCAACCGAATAATTTTCGATGAATTTAGGTTCTACTAAAATTTCTGCTTTTTTGAGAGCAGAATTAACCTGCTTTTTCAATTCAACAAGATTGTTACTTTCTTGAAGTACAATAATTCCAGCAGGTATACAAGTGTACAAGACGTTCGACTGCTTGAGTTCGTTTTGTAGCGTTTTATTCTGAGTAACTGTTAAGTTTTCAACTTTAACAGCAAGTGCTTTCTGAGCAAAACCGTAGCCCGCTAAAAGCATCAAACCAATACTTATCATTGCCTTTTTCATGTAAAAATATTTTATCTGATGCAAAATTACATAGGAGCTATCATTTAGAAAATGAGCAAAGCCAAAGAACGCCATGATAAAAATCAGTTTTAACCATTTTTATAAAATTTAATTATAAAACATTGATTTTAGGTCAATTACAGAGATGTGATTTTAATCATGTTTTTTTCTGACTACCATCATAATTACTGCAGGACTCAAAAGATAATTTTGGTGCGTAATAAACTAAAAAACATGAGTGTACTAATCATCTTAATTGCAGCCAGCATTGTAGTAGCAGCGGGTTTTTTAATCGCTTTTATTTGGAGCGTTAAAAATGGCCAATACGATGATGACTATACTCCTTCTGTTCGAATGCTCTTCGACAGCACTATTCCTCAAAAACAAGAATCAACAAATACAACATCAACAAAAGAAAAATTAACCAATAACAATTAAAATTATGGAAGTAGAAAAATTTTCGTATGACAACAAAATTGTAAAGCAATTTGCCTATGCCACCATTCTATGGGGTTTTGTGGGTATGCTTGTGGGCTTATGGGTAGCCTTACAATTTATCTTTCCTGAATTAAACGTAATGTCGTATACGACATTTGGACGTTTAAGACCATTACACACAAATGCTGTAATTTTTGCCTTTGTGGGAAATGGTATTTTTATGGGAGTGTATTATTCGCTACAACGCTTATGTAAGGCACGTATGTTTAGCGATAAATTAAGCCAAATTCATTTTTGGGCATGGCAATTAATAATTGTTTCTGCAGCCTTAACAATTCCATTCGGTATTACAACAGGTAAGGAATATGCAGAGTTGGAATGGCCAATTGATATTGCAATCACTTTAGTATGGGTAATATTTGGCTGGAACATGTTTGGAACAATTATCAAACGTAGAGAGCGTCATTTATATGTTGGTATTTGGTTTTACATTGCAACATTTGTTACTGTAGCAGTATTACACATTGTTAACTCAATTGAAATTCCAGTATCCTTCTTAAAAAGTTACTCATGGTATGCGGGTGTTCAAGACGCCTTAGTACAATGGTGGTACGGACACAATGCAGTAGCATTTTTCTTAACTACACCTTACTTAGGATTAATGTATTATTTCATTCCTAAAGCAGCTGAACGTCCTGTATATTCTTACCGTTTATCAATCATCCATTTCTGGGCATTGATTTTCTTATACATCTGGGCTGGTCCACATCACTTGTTATACACTGCATTACCAGATTGGGCTCAATCATTAGGTGTGGTGTTCTCAATCATGTTAATTGCTCCATCATGGGGCGGTATGATTAATGGATTATTAACATTGCGTGGTGCTTGGGATAAAGTTCGTGAAAGCGTTGTATTGAAATTTATGGTTGTTGCAGTAACTGCTTATGGTATGGCAACATTCGAAGGTCCAATGTTATCATTGAAAAAAGTAAACTCTATTGCTCACTTTACAGATTGGATTATTGCTCACGTTCACGTTGGAGCATTAGGATGGAATGGATTCTTAACATTCGGTATCTTGTATTGGTTAATACCAAAAATATTCCGTACTAATTTATGGTCAACAAAATTAGCAAACTGGCATTTCTGGTTAGGATCATTAGGTATCTTGTTCTATGCAATTCCAATGTATTGGGCTGGATTTACACAATACTTAATGTGGCAAGAATTTAAACCAAATGGTTTCTTACAATACACTAACTTCTTAGAAACTGTAACGCAATTACGTCCAATGTACATTATGCGTTCACTAGGTGGAACAATGTATTTAGTTGGATTCGTAATGATGGCTTACAACATTATCAAAACTGTAAAATCTGGATCATTATTAGCGAATGAAGAAGCAGAAGCACCGGCATTAGACAAAGCATCTGACGGATCACACAAAGGCGAACATTGGCACAGATGGATTGAGCGCAGACCAATCCAAATGTTAATTGCAAGTTTAGTAGTGATTTTAATTGGTGGTGTAATTGAGATGGTTCCAACCTTCTTAGTAAAATCAAATATTCCTACAATTGCAAGTGTTAAACCATATACTCCACTTGAGTTACAAGGTCGTGATATATATGTCCGTGAAGGTTGTTATACATGTCACTCACAAATGATTCGTCCTTTACGTTTCGAAACGGAACGTTACGGTGAATACTCTAAAGCAGGAGAATTTGTATATGACCATCCATTCCAATGGGGGTCAAAACGTACAGGTCCAGATTTAGCACGTGAAGGAGGATTAAGATCAAACACTTGGCATTACAACCATATGTATTCACCTACATCAGTTTCTGAACATTCAATTATGCCTCAATACCCATGGTTAATTGAAGATGCATTGGATACCGCATCAACACCTGGAAAAATAAGAGCAATGCAAACACTTGGTGTTCCATATCCTGCAGGTTATGATAAAATTGCAAATCAAGACTTGATTAAACAAGCTGATATAATAACAGCTAGTTTGAAAAAAGATAAAATTGATACACCTAATGATAGAGAAATTATCGCACTTATTGCATACCTACAACGATTAGGTAAAGATATTAAAGCAAGCGAAGTGGGAACAACTAAATAATTTAAGGATATGAAATTTATAAACTATCTAGAATCAATTGCAGGAGTAGGGATATTCCCAATGATTTCGCTAACATTATTTTTCGCTTTCTTTATCGGATTGTTAATATATGTAGCTAAAGTAAACAAACAACATATCATCGAAGTAAAAAACCTTCCATTCGATGATAAAAGTGATAAAAACAATATTTAAAATCTATCATTATGAAACTATCAATCATAAATAAATTAATAAAATACCGTACTTCGGAAAGCAAGTATTTTTTAACCATTTTATCGATGTTTTTGGGATTAACTGTGTTTGCACAAAATACAGTTGCACCTAAAACAGATGATTCGCTATCAGTATTTTCTAACCCATTATTTATTGGACTATTATGTATAATCATTCTTTTAATGATTGTAATATCTGTACTAGGCGGTGTTTTAAAAAATGTAGCATATGCAACAAAAGAAAAAAGCAATAATGGTAAAAAAATATTGAGCATTATTGCAATTGTAGCTCTGTTATCATCTACTAAATCGGCCTTTGCTCAAGGAGCATCTGCTGGTGTAGCTGTAAGTGGCTATATGGGCTTGAGTAGTGGATTGTTTTATATGCTTCTTGCTATAATTGCATTCGAAATTCTAATCATTTTTATTTTAGTGAACAGTATTCAACTAATGGTTAAACCAGAAGGAGAAGAAATAACTTCAACGAATGCAATTAAACAAGAACCTTCTCTGATTGAAAAATTCAATGCATCTGTTCCTCTTGAAAAAGAAGCAGATGTATTAATGGATCACGACTACGATGGAATCAAAGAATTGGATAATGACTTACCACCTTGGTGGAAATATGGCTTCTATTTAACAATCGTATTTTCATTTGTATATTTAATCCATTACCATGTTACTGCTACGGGCGATTTGCAAACAGCAGAATACAACAAATCTGTTGAAGCAGCAAAAATAGCTAAAGAAGAATTTGCAAAATTAAGCGCAAACAATATAGATGAAGTATCGGTTGTGATGATTGAGGATAAATCAAAATTAACTGAAGCTGAAAATATTTTCAAATCAACATGCTCTCCTTGCCATGGCTCATTGGGCGAAGGAAATCAGATTGGTCCAAATTTAACAGATGAATATTGGATTCATGGTGGAAGCATTAAGGATGTTTTCAAAACCATTAAATATGGTTACCCCGACAAAGGGATGCAATCTTGGCAAACTCAATTTTCTCCATCAGAAATCCAATTACTTGCTTCTTTTATAAAAAGCTTAAAAGGAACCAACCCTCCAAATGCAAAAGAAAAACAAGGTGATTTATATGTAGAAGAAGGTGCTGCACCAGTTATTGATTCAACAGCAACAGATAGCTCGGCAATTGCAACTAGCATTAATACTGCAAAAGTTGAAGTAAAAAAATAAACATGGAAACTGACAACAAGTTGCACGATGAATCATTCCGTGATTCGATTGCAACCATAAAAGATGGGAAGAGAAATTGGATTTTTGCACAAAAACCAAAAGGTCCACTTTACAACAAAAGAACAGTATTGAGCCTTATCTATTTGATAGTGTTTTTTGCACTACCATTTATTACGGTTGATGGAGACCCTTTATTTTTAATAAACATTCCTGAACGAAAATTTATTTTGTTTGGGGCTATTTTCTGGCCGCAGGACATTTTTCTATTTGTATTAGGAATGCTTGTGTTCATTGTTTTTATTGTTTTGTTTACAGTAATATTCGGAAGGGTATTTTGTGGCTGGGCTTGTCCTCAAACTATTTTTATGGAGATGGTGTTTCGCAGAATAGAATACTGGTTTGAAGGAGATGCTAGTCATCAGAAAGCACTTAACAAACAACCTTGGAATTTTAATAAAATTCTAAGAAGAGGTGGCAAGACTACCACTTTTTTCTTAGTATCCTTCATCATTGCTAATACATTTTTAGCATACATTATTAGTCTAGATGAATTATTGTTAATGTACCAACAAGGTTTGGCAGCAAACATGGGAACATTTATTTCTTTGTTAATTTTTACTACAATATTCTTCCTTGTCTATTTGTGGTTTAGAGAACAAGTGTGTATTGTTGTTTGTCCGTACGGCCGATTACAAGGTGTTCTTCTTGATAAAAATTCAATTGTTGTTGCTTACGATTACATACGAGGTGAACCAAGAGGTAAGTTTAAAAAAAATCAAGAAGAAGCAAAAGGTGATTGTATTGATTGTGCTCAGTGTGTTAAAGTTTGCCCAACAGGAATTGATATCAGAAATGGAACACAATTGGAATGCGTAAACTGCACAGCGTGCATTGATGCCTGTGATCATATGATGGAAAGCGTTGGACGTGAAAAAGGACTTATTCGTTTTGATTCTGAAAAAGGAATAGCAGATAAAGAAAAATTAAAACTTACAAGCCGAATGATTGCTTATTCTGCTGTATTATTAGTTTTATTAGGAGTTCTTGTAACTCTTCTTGTAAGTAGAACAGACGTAGAAACAACTATTTTGAGAACTCCTGGAATGCTTTATCAGGATAAACCAAACAACAAAATAACAAATTTGTACAATGTTAAATTTGTAAATAAAACACATGACAACATCAATGTTGTATTGAAACTTGAATCACATAAAGGGGAAATACGATTAGTTGGAGCTGATAGTATTGTTGTTGAAAGTCAAAGCTTAGGAGGAGCTATTTTCTTTGTTGAACTAGATAAAAACGATGTAAAAGAACGCAAAACAGATATTACAATTGGTATTTATTCTAACAATGAAAAACTAGAAAGCATTGACGCACATTTCTTAGGACCATTTAAAATCAATCCGAAATAATTAAAAACCTATACACATGTCAACTATCAGCTGGGGTACAAAAATAGCATCACTCTACATTGGATTTGTAGCACTTGTAATTTTTATGGTTTCATTTAGCATGAGCCAAAAGATAGAGTTGGTAAGTCCTGACTACTATGCAAAAGAGTTAAAGTATCAAGACAAAATAAACGAAATGAATAATGCAAATGCATTATCTGAACCTGTAACGCATACCATTAATACCACAGGAATTGAAATTCAATTTCCGACCCTTTTCACAAACAAGACTGTAAAAGGTGAAATTGTTTTCTTTTGTCCATCTGATGCAAACAAGGATTACAAAACCCCATTAACATTGAACAGAAGTGGCTCTCAAACAATTGCTAAAAGTTCATTGCATAGCGGAATGTACAAAATGCAATTATCTTGGACAGCAGATAATAAAAATTATTTTACAGAAGAAACAATTGTAATTCCTTAATAAAATGAGCATTGTTTGGGCTGCAATAACGTTAGGCTTTTTAGGAAGTTTTCATTGTGTGGGAATGTGTGGCCCTATTGCACTGGCTTTGCCATTAAATCACAATTCACTTTTTTCAAAAATAGCAGGTGCAATATTGTATAATTTCGGACGGATGTTTACCTATGCTCTGCTAGGAGGTTTATTCGGATTGTTGGGCCAAAGCTTTGTAATTGCAGGTTATCAGCAGGCGTTATCCATTACATTGGGTGCTGCTATACTGATAATGGTTTTACTACCATCAAAAGTTTATAGCAAATTCAAAATCACAGCTTTTATCTATGGCTATATTGGAAAACTGAAACAACAGTTAGGTGTTTTATTTGGCAAAAAAAATTATTCCTCTTTATTTTTTATTGGCACATTAAATGGTTTGTTGCCTTGTGGTTTGGTTTACCTTGGAATTACTGGCGCTATAGCAACTGGGAATAGTCTACAAGGGTCATTATTTATGGCAATGTTTGGCTTAGGAACATTACCAGCAATGTTTGTCCTGGCTCTATTAGGAAATGCAATAAGTGTAAACTTTAGAAATAAAATAAATAAAGCAATTCCTGTTTTTGTAGTTGCAATGGCTTTACTTTTAATTTTAAGAGGAATGAATCTTGGTATACCTTATATCAGCCCAGAAATGTCTGCAAGCAAACCCGAATGCAGCAAATGTTGCCATAAATGATCTGCCTTAATGCATACTTGAACTGGATTTAAATGACATAGAATGTACTGGGAAAAATACTCACATGATGAAATAAAAAAAACCATTTTTGATGGTCTGAAAAAAAATGCCAGCTATGATAATAATATGATTCTAGGCTTACCTGGAACTTACTTAGATAGAGAAGCATTTTATGATGATGCACCGTTCTTAAAAGATGCGCCCTTTTTATCTGCTTTAATTGCAAATCCTAATCACATTGGTTGCCATACACTATTACCTCCAAATCCTAACGATGAATTTAAAGGCACACAAGAACTGGAAATTGATTTAATTAAATTATGTGCCGAACAAATATTTGATGGAGAAATAGACGCACAAGATGGATACGTTGCTCCTGGAGGGACGGAAGCGAATATTCAAGCACTTTGGACTTATAGGAACTATTTTACAAAAGAACACAATGCTAAAACCGAAGAAATTGCATTGGTTTATTCCGAAGATAGTCATTACTCAATGCCCAAAGGGGCGAATATTTTAAGTCTACACTCTATCATTCTAAGGGTTGATAAAAATAACAGAACAATTTTACAAACTGAATTTGAAAGAAAAATTTTAGCTGCAAAAGAAGGCGGAATAAAACACTTCATAATTGTTTTAAATTTATCGACCACGATGTTTGGTTCTGTTGATGAAATTGCACCAATTACAAATTTTTTAAAAACAAATGCAATCGATTTTAAACTACATATTGATGGAGCATTTGGTGGATTCATCTATCCATTTACAAATCCTAACAACGAATTCAATTTTAAAAACAAAGACATTACCTCCATTACAATTGATGGGCATAAAATGCTTCAATCGCCTTATGGAACTGGAGTATTTATAATTCGAAAAGGATATATGAAATATGTATGCACTGACGAGGCTCAGTATGTTCCAGGGAAAGATTATACCTTATGTGGAAGTAGATCAGGAGCAAACGCAATAAGCATTTGGATGATTTTAAGAATACATGGTTCTAGTGGTTGGAAGGTGAAAATGCTAAGTTTAGTAGATAAAACATCACGGTTGTGTAGCAAATTGAATGAACTAAAAATTGAATATTTCAGAAATCCCTATGTGAATATAGTTGCCATCAAAAGCAAATATGTACCAAAAAAAATAGCTGAAAAATACCATTTGGTTGCAGACAGCTATGAACATGAACCCCAATGGTACAAAATTGTAATGATGCCACATGTAAAACAAGGAGCAATCGATTCATTGTTAAATGATTTAGCTACTTTTGTATCCTAATTTATAAATCATGAATACAATACGAATCACAAAAAAATTTAACTTTGAAATGGCGCATGCACTGTATGGCTATGATGGCGCATGCAAAAATGTACATGGTCACTCCTATCATTTAGCTGTAACCATAAAAGGCCAACCTATAAATGACTCAAACAATCCAAAACATGGAATGATAATGGATTTTACCGATTTAAAAGCAATCGTAAAACCAATCGTGGATGAATTAGATCATGCAACCATATTAAATGCTAATTCTCCTCATAAAGCAATGGCTCAAGAGAATTTGCTTTTTCAAAAGCTTGTTTTAGTGGAATATCAACCTACTTGTGAAAATATGCTTATTGATATGGCTCAAAGAATTAAAAAACAATTACCTACTACAATTCAATTACACCACTTATACCTTCAAGAAACGCCATCATCTTATGCAGAATGGCACGCTGAAGACAATCAGTAATAAATAAAATTTACTACATGAATTTAATTAAAAAATACAACGTTGCTGGTCCTCGATATACAAGTTATCCAACGGTTCCATATTGGGACACAACTGCACCAACAATCGAACAATGGTCAACTAGCTTAAAAAAATCATTTGATGAAACAAATGAAACGGATGGTATATCATTATACATACATCTACCTTTTTGTGAAAGCTTATGTACGTATTGTGGTTGCAATACGCGAATCACAATTAATCATACCGTAGAAAATCCCTATTTAGAAGCAGTTATAAAGGAGTGGAAATTATACCTATCCATTTTCGGAAATACTCCTCGTATTAAAGAAATACATTTAGGTGGTGGGACACCAACTTTCTTTTCTCCAGAAAATTTAAAAAAATTAATTGCAGGAATTCTTGAAAATGCAATTGTATGTAAAGATGCTGAGTTTAGCTTTGAAGCGCATCCAAACAATACAACAAAGGAGCATTTAAAAACATTGTTCAGTATTGGATTCAGACGTTTAAGCTTAGGAATCCAAGATTTCGATCCAAAGGTTCAAGAAATTGTAAACCGAATTCAGCCTTTTGAAAGTGTCGAAAAAGTTGTAACTGCAGCACGTGAAATTGGTTATGAATCCATCAACTTCGATTTAATTTATGGACTACCACTACAAACAAGAAAAAGTGTAATTGACACCATCAACAAAGTAAATATTCTTAAGCCCGACCGTATTGCATTCTATAGCTATGCTCATGTTCCATGGGTAAAACCTGGCCAACGTAAATTTACCGAAGCTGATTTGCCAATAGATGAAGAAAAACGAGCATTGTACGAAATTGGCAAAGAAAAATTTTCTGAAAATGAATATGTAGAAATTGGAATGGATCATTTTTCATTGAAAACAGATACACTTTACAAAGCTGCAGAGAAAGGAAAATTGCATCGCAATTTTATGGGATACACCCACTCTTACACACAATTAATGATTGGACTAGGAGTATCAGCCATAGGCGACACGTGGTATGGTTATGCTCAAAATGTAAAAAAAGTAGAAGAGTATTACAAACTACTTAATAATAATCAACTGCCTATTTTTAAAGGACATTTACTGAATGAAGAAGATTTAATTGTTAGAAAACACATCTTAAACATCATGTGCAAATTCGAAACATGCTGGGAACAAAAAGATCAACAATGTGAAGCTGTTTTCAATGCAATTGAAAAGTTACAAGAAATGGAAAAAGATAATTTAATTGAACTTAAACCTTTTCATTTAAAAGTAAAAAAATCAGCTCGACCATTTATCAGAAACATCTGTATGGCATTTGATGCAAGACTTTGGAGAAACATACCACAATCTCAAATTTTCAGTTCAATTGTATAAGCACTTATTTGTTTTTGTAACGCAATATTTTCCACATTAAATTGCGATTAAGTATTGCCACGGAAGTAATGATTCCAGAAAACATGGCTGACCCTACTCCTACACAAACGATATCTTGACCAGTTAAATAAAGATTTTTAATTTTCGTTTTTGCTCTTAACTGACGTAAACGAAAACGTTTAGGCGCATGCTCTAATCCATAAATTTCACCAGCAGCATAACTACTAAAATGCTTTGTAGATAATGGGGTAGACAATTCACATTGTGTGATATGATTTTTAACTTGAGGTAAAACACTGTATAATTTTTCCAACATTAAATTTTGAATATCAATTTTCATCGTTTCATATTCTTGATCTCGCTTTTGCCATTTTTGCTCTTCCCATTGCTTTATCCAGTGATAAGGAAATGAGCCAATAACTTGAATGGAAGCTGTTCCAGGATGAGATTGATTCCAGTCTGGATCTTTTTCAGACGGGAAAGAAATATAAATTAACGGAGATATGCGAATCCCATTTTCAACATCCAAATGAATTTTATTTTTATTATCAAAATCATAATCTTCATAAATCCAGATATTATTTTTAGGCAACAAAATTGTTTTCCCATCTACATCTAAGCCTATATATAAACAAACATGAGAGAGCGAAGGACTAATGTCTTTAATTGCAAGTGCATCTGCTTTCAGCTCATTTCCAATAAAATTCTTAAAAGTATTGTGTGCACCTGCATTACTTACAATCTTATTTGCAAACAATTGATCTCCATTCTGCATCAAAACCCCAATTGCTTTGTTATTCTTAATAATAATATTTTTAACATCCGCTTTTAATGCTAATTCACCACCATGCTTCTCTAACTCTTCAATTAAATACTTATGAATACTTGAAGCACCGCCAACTGGATAGTTACCACCATCAATAAAGTGTTCCACTACCATTGCATGAACTCCAAAACTACTTTGCTTAGGTGTTAATCCATAATTTCCACATTGGGAAGCCAGGACTGCAATTAATTTTTCATTACTTGTCAATTCCCTTAAAACATCATAGGTTGTTCGGTCGGAATATTTATAAAATTTTTTTCTAAAAAAATAGCCTAGTGTGTTACTCAACCAATAAGGCATTGCGCGCTCTCCAAAAAACCATTTCGAATTAGATGCTACTTTTTCTACCAAATCAAAATATTTTCGGATCGCAACTTCCTCATCCGGAAAATAGCCAATCATTTGTTTTGTTTGATTTTCAATGCCTTTTACAAAATCATAAATGTCTCCATTTATAATTACTTGATCATAAACATCTCCTATATCGGCCCATTTCAACTTATTATCAGTTAAATAATCGAATGATTTTCGCAACAAACCATTTACATCACTCATTTGACCAACATAATGGACACCCACATCCCAGACCATTTTTTTACGTTTGAAAGTATGTGTAAATCCACCTGGAACATAATGTTTTTCGAGCACAAGAATTTTTTTCCCTGCTTTAGCAAGCAATACAGCAGTTGTTAATCCGCCCAATCCTGAGCCAATGACGATAACATCAAATTTTTGATTTTTAAAAGAAGAGTGGTATAGATTTTTCAAACGTACATACAAATAAATATTTTAAAGCAGTTTGATTAAAAATCTAATAATCATAGATAGATTTAAGTCATCAAAATAACTTAAATGAAAGGTATGAAATTAAAGCTATCATTCTAATTAAATTTTGCTTTTGATTTTTGATACAAGTATGGACTAGGTGAAACAAAACGTAATGTGATTTCTGGACCACCTCTAAATCCGCTTACTTTTGTCAACTTTGATGTATTAATATCATAGCTAAATGCAATTGAATACTGTGCAAACTCCATTTGAACTACTGCAATAAATGCATCCTTGTTTCTATAAAAACCTCCATACGAAAAAGTAGATGCTTTAATAAAACCCGTGTATTTAGAATCGTCTTTGAAACTATGACGAATCATTATTCCCTCAATCATTTCTTTTGTTGCACCCTGATACGAAAATAAAAAACTTGGCATTAAGGAAACATTTGTATTTCTAATACCTACCAAACATTTTCCATGTATATTTTGTTTTGAATATAATCGTTCACTAGTTTGTGACAAGTACTTTAGCTTTGGAGAAGCCAAGTGATACATGGAAACTCCAAATTCAAATCGAAATTGATTATTCGCTCCAATTGCTTTTTCATTGTAACCATAGGTATATAACAATCCACCTGCGAAATCGGGATAAATAAAATTATTTGTTGTGTAAGATTCGCCAGATGCAGCAGATGCATCGTAAGTTGAACCATTGTATTGATCGGGCCAAATAAATTTAGTATAATCTACTTTTTTTTGCACAACACTTGCTTGCAAACCAACCGAAATAGAGCTTTTTTTATTTACAGGAATAAATGTAGCGAGTGAAAGATTTACGTTTGTTGTTCCCATACTTCCATCCCCTGCTTTATCCGAATAAAAAGAAAGTCCTCCAGCTAATCTGTTAAAAGCTTTTTTATACTTCTCTGTTTCATGATTTCCAACTTTGTCCCAAGCACTTGCTTTAAACTTCATTTCAAAAGAAGCTCCAAACGTTTTATATGGAACAGTAATACTTCGCCATTGATCCTTATAAATTGCAGATGCTCTAATGACATGAGCCGCACCAGTTAAGGCTGGATTTATCAGTGATGGATTTTCATTGAATTGTGAAAAATGTAAATCCTGTGATTTAGCATTTAGAAATAAAATGCTAAATACTGAAAGCGAAAATAGTTTTATATAATTTTTCATGCTATTTATGTCTTTACACTATCTTATTAATGAAATATTTCCTTTTTTCTCAACTTTATTACTGTTCGATAAAACCGCTGTTATATAATACACAAATACTGCAGGATCCAAATCTTTTCCTTTATAGGTTCCATCCCAACAGAAGGAAGCATCAGTTGATTCAAACACTTTTTCTCCCCAACGATCGTAAATAATTATTTGGAAATCAGCAATACACAGACTCCAACCTTGTAAACATAATCGATCATTATGATAATCTCCATTTGGTGAAAATGCATTTGGAACTGCTAAGTCTTTATTTTCTGGACAAGGAATCTCCACTGTTACACGAACACATGCAGTATCAAAACATCCACTTGCGTTGGTTACAGTTACGCAATAAGTAGTTGTTTCTGTTGGCGAAACCGATATACTAGAAGTTGTATCGCTCGTGCTCCACAAATAGCTTCCTCCACCACTTGCTGCAAGCAATGTTGAATTACCGATTGTAATGGTTACATCATTATTAACTGATGCTATTGGTGCAAGCACCTGACTTACAACTGTTGTTGAGCTAGCAGTGCATCCATTTGTTGGATCTGTAACAGTAACAGTATATGTACCAGCGCCATCAACTGTTACTGTTGATGTTGTGCCACCTGAAACAATACCTGTTCCTTGCCAATTGTAAGAAACGCCAGTTGTTGTTGAGGTAGCTGTTATTATTCCAACTGCACCACTAGTACAAGCCAATGCAAATGTTGGTATTGAACTAACATTTGGAACTGTTGTATTTTGAGTTACTGTGGTGGTAGCAGTTGCAGTACAACCATTGTTTGGATTTGTTACAACCACAGTATAAGTTCCAGCTGCATTAACAGTAGCAGCAGATGTTGAAGATCCTGAAACTATTCCTGGACCAGTCCATACATAAGTAACACCGCTTGTTGTGGAGCTTGCTGTTATCAAACCACTCGAAACCAAACAGTTCAAGGCTAAAGAGCTTCCAGCGGTAACTGTTGGTGTTTGTGCAGTATTTGTAACGGTTACAGTAGCAGTATTGCTACAACCATTACTTGAATTTGTAACCGTAACAGTATATGTTCCTGCTCCATTTACAGTTGGGCTAGCAGTAGAAGCCCCAGCTGTAATTCCTGGTCCTGACCAACTATAATTAACGCCTGAGGTTGATGATGAGGCTGTAATTATTCCAGATGTAGTCAAACAATTTAATACTAAAGGTACGCCAGGAGTAACATTGGGCAAGGCTCCTGTATTTGTAACATTTACAGTTGTCGTATTCGTACAACCATTTGCTGGATCGGTAACCGTTACAGTATACGTTCCTGCTGCATTAACAGTTGCAGTTGCGCTTGTAGCTCCAGATAAAATGTTGGGGCCTGTCCAGCTATAACCAACTCCTGAAGTTGATGAGCTTACTGAAATTGAACCGCTTGTTGTTGAACAATTTATAACCAATGGCGCACCTGCTGTTGCGTTTGGTGGTGTTGTATTCGTGTTCACGGTTACCGTTCCTGTATTTGTACATCCATTACTTGGATCAGAAACAGTAACAGTATAAGTCCCTGCAGCATTCACCGTTGGACTTGATGTTGTGCCATTGGCAGTAATGCCTGAACCTGTCCATAAAAAAGTAGCGCCAGGTGTAATAGAACTCGCTGTTATTGTTCCGGTCAAAACAGTACAAGTAAGCGACAACGGACTTCCAGTAGTAACAGTTGGTAAAACACCATTCGTTGTAACTACTACCGTTGAAGTATTTGTACAACTGTTAGAAGGATCTGTAACTGTTACTGTATAAGTACCTGCTGCATTTACTGTTGGCGAATTAGTACTTCCATTTGAAACAATACCTGGTCCGGTCCAAGAAAAAGTTGCACCACTAGTAGATGAACTTGCTGCTATTGTTCCACTTGTTGTTATACAATCCAATGCTAATGAACTACCAGGTATAACATTTGGTAAACTACCAGAATTTGTAACAGTAACGGTTGTGGTATTGGTACACGTATTTGCAGGGTCTGTAATAGTAACAGTATACGTACCTGCAGAATTTACAGTTGCTGAAGAGCTTGAATTACCCGATACAATTCCTGGCCCTGTCCAACTATAATTCACTCCACCTACTGTTGAACTTGCTGAAATAGTACCACTAGTTGTTGAGCAATTTAATGATAATGGAGAGCCTGCTGTTATATCTGGAATTACAGCATTTGATGTAACAGTTATGGTTGCGGTTGCTGTACACGCATTTGATGTATTTGTTGCTGTTACCGTATAAGTACCTGCAGCATTTACAGTTGCTGGATTAGCGGCATTAACCAATGAACCACCATTCCATACAATTGTATTGCCTGCACTCGTTCCTGTTAATGTTGCAGTTGAAAATGTACAATTTAAATTATGATTACTAGTTGCACTAATGGCTGGTGCAGTTGTATTGCCTGTTACAACAACTGTTGCTGTATTTGTACACGATGTCGAAGGGTCTGTAGCCGTTACAGTATAGGTTCCTGCAGCACTAACAGTAGCGGGATTTGCAGCATTTGATAAAGAACCACCATTCCAAACCATTGTGTTGCCTAAACTTGTACCAGTTAATGTAGCAGTTGGAGTGGTGCAACTAATAACATTACTACTCACAGTTGTAACAGTTGGAGTTGGATTTACAGTTACACTTACTGTTTGTGGCGTACCAGCGCAAGCACCTGCAGTAGGTGTAACAGTGTAGGCTACAATCTGCGGTGTTGATGAAGTATTAACGATTGTATTACTTAAGGTTGATGTAGATTGTGTGATAATACTTTCTCCTGTTGTATTTGGATTATCAGCAGCTATCCATGTATAGGTAGATGCCACACTTGCAGTTAATGGAATTGAAACAGTTGCTCCACTGCAGATTGAACCAGTATTCGAACTTGTCATAGATGGTGCAGCTCCCGATAGAGTCAATGTATAGGTTGCGGTTGCACTACAGCCTCCAGGATTAATTGTTACTGTATAAGTTCCAGCTCCTGTTACAGATGTGCTTGCTGCAGCTGGTGATACAATTGATGTTCCACCAGATCCTGTCCACGAATAAGTAGGTGAACCTGCTGATGTAGTAGCTGTAAGTGTAGTGGTAGAAGAACCACATGGAATAGCAGCAGCTGTTACAGAAACCGTTGGCGGTGCAGCAACAACAATTGGAGAAATCACCACATTTTGATACTGACAAATACCATACTTAGCATAAGAAGGAGGATTAACATTGTTATATAAAATATTAATCGTCTTTATCATTTGTCCTCCACCATTAATAGTAACGGTGGCATTCGAACAAGTACAACCATTGCTTGTCCAACGACCTCTCAAAATTTTATTATTCCCTGCCGTGCTCACATTGCCAGCAACAGCACAGCCGCCATAAGTAATATTAGCAGGCGCAATAGCAGCAGTAGAAGGGTCGGTAGCACTAATGGTTATTTGATCATCATAATTAGAATAATTTGTTGTTCCATCATTCCAAATGGCTTCATTTACATCATAAATTGAAAACGTTGCAGGTGCACAAACGGGTGTTGCAAAAGTAATTGCCACATTTATTGAATTATTCCAAGCACTGCTTGCACCCGACATTTCTAAAAATAAACCAGTAGGTGTTCCAGAACAAACCCCTGATCCACCAATTTGAGAGGAACTTCCATTTGAATAACCTGTTGTCCCTCCTCCACTCACTGCTGTAACAACGGCTGTCATGTTCCCGTTTACAAATGTACGTGTTGATGAATTGGTTGTAGTAACAAATCCCGTCCAATTATATGTTTGAGAAAATCCTGTAAAACAATTTATTAGCAGGACAACTACTAAAAAGCTAAATTTTTGATTGTGATTCATGGTAATGCTATTTCTAAGACAAATCTATTTTTTAGAAATAACAAATAAAAGGGGGCTGCCCCTTCTATCTAGCAAATAATGACGAATTTTAGATAATCGCCACTGTAAAATTAAAAATCTTAATTATTGAATTAGAATTACAATTCAAGCTCCTTCATCGGATCCCAAAAATAACTATTGTAATTTTTGATTTTATCTTTGATGATAACAATACCTTCTTTTTCTAGTAGTTCTTGCATATGAAAAGGTGTTTCAAAATGATGTTTCCCAGTAAGTTCTCCATTTCTGTTTACAACACGATGTGCCGGCACTTTCTTTTTTTGTGAATGTGCCGCATTCATTGCCCATCCAACCATTCGAGACGAACGAGCAGCACCTAGATACTTTGCAATTGCTCCGTAATTCGTTACTCGTCCTTTCGGGATCAAACGAACAACTTCATATACCATTTGAAAAAAATCTTCGTGCTGTTTCATCAAAGATTAAATAACATACTTCAGATAGCAAATTTTGAATCCTTTTTCAGAAAACAATTTCTCATAATGCGTTTTGATACTAGTTAATGCTTCATCCCGCAATCCAACATTCGCATACAAATCATTTGTTGCATCTAATTCTTGTAAATTATTTTCTTTAATCACTTCACGTGAAAAATCATAAAAAGGTTCATTGTCTGTTTTTAAATTTACAACACCACCTTTTTTAAGAACATTACGATAGCGATTAATAAACATCATATTTGTTAATCGTTTACGTTCCCGTGTTTTTTGTGGCTGTGGATCAGGGAAGGTTATCCAAATTTCACTCACTTCGTCTTTTGCAAAACAAGCTTCTATGAAATCGATTCGTGTTCGTACAAATGCAACATTATTCATTTTGCTATCAACAGCCTCTCTTGCTCCCGTCCAAATACGATTGCCTTTGATATCAACTCCTATAAAATTTTTATCGGGATAGCGTTTCGCCAAACCAACCGTATACTCTCCTTTTCCACAACCTAACTCTAATACAATTGGATTGTCATTTTTAAAAAATTCCTTGTGCCATTTTCCTTTTAAAGGTAAACCTTCTTCACGAGACTGTTCAAAGGATAAAAAGAAACAATTATCAAAGGAAGATACCTCTGCAAACTTTTTTAACTTACGCTTTGCCATAAAAAACTCTAATTATGCTATATTGATTAACTTTACAAAGTTAAAAATAATGAATAAACCAAAACGAATATTAATTTGTCCTCTAGATTGGGGATTGGGACACGCCACTAGGTGTATTCCCATTATTCGTTTATTGCTTGAACAAAATGCAGAGGTAATTATTGCGGCCGACAAAAGACCACTAGAATTATTAAAACAAGAATTCCCTGATTTAAAACTTATAACACTTAAAGGATATGAAATAAACTATCCAAAATCGGGATCCATGGTTTTATCTATGCTATTTTCGATTCCAAAAATTTTAAAAGGAATAAAACGAGAGCACATCGAACTAGATAGAATTATTAATGAAGAAGCCATTGATATTGTGATTTCTGATAATCGTTATGGATGCTGGAGTAAAAAAGTGAAAAGTATTTTTATTACCCACCAGTTAATGATAAAATCACCTTTTGGTGAAAAACTTTTGCATAAAAGAGTTCTTAAATATGTAAAAAATTATGATGAATGTTGGGTTCCAGATTCATCCGAACAAAAAAATAATTTAAGTGGCGATTTAGCACATAAATTTCCATTACCAACAAACACCTCTTTTATTGGTGCTCTTTCTCGTTTTAAAGCAATAAAACAAAATGAATTTGAATACGATGTAATGGCAATTATATCGGGTCCAGAACCACAACGAACTATCTTTGAACGAATTGTTTCAGAGCAATTATTTAAAAGTGGATTAAAATCATTGATAGTATTTGGCTTGCCGGAATCGAAGAAAAAACTAGAACAAAAACAAAATATTACAATGATTGCACATCTCCATTCAGCTGAAATGGAGGATGCAATTCTAAAATCAAAAATAATAATTGCTAGAAGCGGTTATTCAACCATTATGGATTTGGCTGTTTTAAATAAAAAAGCAATTTTCATTGCTACACCTGGGCAAACGGAACAAGAATATTTAGCTGAATCTTTAATGAAGCAACAATTAACTTTTTCTCAAAATCAAAACAAAATTGATCTTGCAAAGGCAATAAAAGAATCTGAAAAATATCAAGGATTAATTGCAGAAATGAATTTAACTGTTCTCAAAGAAAGAATAAAACTTATGCTTTCTTCAACGTAAAAGAAAAAACAGTTCCTACACCAACTGTACTCATTACAGTAATATTTTGATTGTGAGCTTCCAAAATATGCTTAACAATTGCCAAGCCCAATCCAGTACCACCTTGATCACGCGATCTGCTTTTATCAACTCTATAAAAACGCTCAAACAAACGTGGTAAATGCTCATTCGCTATACCCAAACCATTATCAGCAACTTCAACGGAAACATTGTCGCCCATGTCGTAAACACGAATTTTAGTTTCGCCATATTCTTTACCATATTTAATGGAGTTGACAATTAAATTCACAATAACTTGACGAATTCTAAAACGATCAGCAAAAACATAAACAGGACGATCATCATTTTGAACAGTAAGAATAATTCCCTTGCTGGTAGCTTTTAATTCTTGAGCTTCAATTACATCTTTTGCCAAAGCAATAACATCAAAACGCTCTGGTTCAATTTGCAATTCACCGGTTTCCAATTGAGATATTGCTTCTAAATCATCTATTATGGTAATCATCCGATCGATGCTGCGTTCGGCTCGTTGCAAGTAATCACGATTAATTGTTTCATCTTCCAAGCCTCCATCCAATAAAGTAAGAACATAACCTTGAATATTGAAAATCGGAGTTTTTAATTCATGAGAAACGTTCCCTAAAAATTCTTTACGATAAACTTCTAATTTTTTTAAGCGTTCTATTTCATTTTTTCGATCTTCTGCCCAAGCTAAAATTTCATTCCCAAGAGCAGTAACTTCATTATCACTTTTTGTAGATGCAGTTATTAGTTTATCCTCACTTTGCGTTCGATAATTTTTTACCGTATCTGTAAGTTCATTCACTTTTCGAACCAACAATATATTTACAAAATAAAGAATAATAAAGGAAGAAAATAAAGAAATGAGAAATGCTAAAAAAGAAGTATAAACCGATTCACTCCCAGAATAAACAAAAACACCTACTGCAACAAATACAGCAAGTGCCATCGAAATAATAATCAATAAAACCTTCGGTGAGGTGTTTTTCATTTTAGTGTATTAGTAAACGAAGATACTAAAATTCAAATTTATAACCTATTCCTTTTACTGTTTTGATATAGTCTTCACCTAACTTTTCACGCAATTTTCGGATGTGAACATCTATTGTTCTGTCGCCCACAATTACTTCTCCACCCCAAACTTTATCCAAAATAACTTCACGTGTAAATACTTTTCCTGGTTTAGAAGCTAACAATGCAAGCAATTCAAATTCCTTTTTTGGTAAATTAATTTCTTTTTCATCTTGCATTACAAGGTAACGTTCTCTATCAATTTTAATCCCGCCCATATCTACCTTTTCATTGCTTCCTGCATCCAGAGAACCGCTTCTTCTTAATAAAGCTTTTATTCTACTAATTAAAACGCGGGGTTTTATAGGCTTGTTGATATAATCATCAGCTCCAACTTCAAATCCTGCTATCTGAGAATAATCTTCGTTACGTGCTGTTAAAAATGCAATCATTACATCCTTTAAACCCGGTATTTCACGTATCTCACGACAAGTTTCAATGCCATCCATATCCGGCATCATCACATCTAAAATAATCACTTGCGGATTTTCTTTTTTTGCTACAGCAATTGCTTCTTTACCATTATTAGCAGTATACACATTGAATCCTTCTTTTTTTAAGTTATAACTTAAAAATTCTAGAATATCTGGCTCATCATCTACTAACAATATCTTATACTCATTGTTGTTACTCATATTATCTTCATTTTTATTTACTGTAAAGGTCGCTTTAGGATTTAATCTGAATGTTAAATCCAGATTACTATAATATTAACAAAGGCTCAAAAATGCCAATTTTACTTAACGCTATCTTAATTTTTGATTAACACCACGTTGCTTTTGGTAAAGTTACTTTGCAGTATAAAATTAATGAATAAAAAAATGAATTTCAAAACACTTTTTACTCTTGCAATCGTAATTATTACAAAGGTAGCATTTTCCCAAAACTCAAGTATAAAAGGGAAAGTAATTGATGAAAAAACGGGAGAAACGCTGCCAGGTGCAGTTGTCTTAATTCAAGGAACAACCATTGGTAGTAATACCGATTTAGATGGAAACTTTACGATAGGTAATGTAGCGCCAGGAAAATACAATTTAGTATGTAAGTTAATTTCTTACAACACAAAAAATATTACTGAAGTTATTGTAAAAGAAGGAGAGCCAACCATTCTTACCATTAGTATGGGAACAGCTTCCACTGAACTTGGAGTTGTTGAAGTAACTGCAACTATTAGCAAAGAAACGAATAGCAACTTAACGATGATGCAAAAAAACAATGCAAGTTTATCCGATGGTATTTCATCGGAAAGCATCAGACGTTCACCAGATAAAAACACCAGTGATGTATTGAAACGTGTGAGTGGTGCCAGCATCCAAGACAACAAATTTGTAATTATTCGTGGGTTAAGTGATCGTTACAATACGGCAATGATTAATGGGTTACCATTACCATCAACAGAGCCTGATAGAAAAGCATTTTCATTCGATATTTTTCCATCTAGTATGTTGGACAACATGATGATTTACAAAACAGCGAATGCTGATTTACCAGGTGATTTTGCAGGAGGTGTAATTCAGATAAACACAAAAGACATTCCTGATGAGAACTTTGTAAGCTTTAGCGCAGGAGCTGGTTATAATTCCCAATCTACTTTTAAAGAATACCAAACCTACAAAGGCAGCAAAACAGATTGGTTGGGATACGATAAATCGGAACGAATTTTACCTAATGGACTTCCTGAAACAGAACAATACATCCAGCAAATTTCAAACCCTGCTACACGCTACGAAACAAGTAAATTGTTCAATAGCAATTGGTCTATCGACACTAAAAAGTCATCTCCTTTAGCACAAAATTACCAATTGTCGTTTGGTGAAAATATGAAATTATTCAAAAACGATTTTGGCATTGTAGGAGCTTTAACCTATAACTATAGCCGAAAACTTCAAACAATTAACCGACAAGACTTTAATCCAGATAAAAGTCAATTGTTTGAATTTGATGATAAAAGTTACAAAGAAAATATTCTTTGGGGAGCGATGTTAAACTTTGCTTATAAAATTGGAGAAAACAATAAAATCTCCTTCAAAAACATGTATAGTACTAACTCTGAAGATGCAGTAATTGACCGTTATGGGAAAAATTTCGAGAATGACCAAATCAATCATGCTACTTCAATGCAATATACAAGCAACACCCTTTTATCAAGTCAATTAATGGGTGACCATTTATTAACTAAAACGAAAATAAAAATTAGATGGGGTGTTGATTACAACAATACAAAAAGAGTGGTGCCAGATATGCGAAGAATGTATTACTACAAAAACATTACACCTTCAGGTTCTGAATCGGATACTGTATTTACTGCTTATGTTCCAGTTGGTGCACCATCAAGTACATATGCTGGAAGATTTTACTCCGCATTGAATGAGGATTTATATGCTGGATATTTAGAAGCGGCTATTCCGTTTAATTTATTCAAACAAAAACAAACATTTAAGATTGGTGGTACGGAACAATTTAAAACCCGTTCTTTCGATGCACGTGTATTTGGATATGTAATAAACAATGTATCTACATTTGATTGGTCGAATTTAACGCTCCCGCAAGATTCAATTTTTGCCCAAAGCAATATGGCAAACAATGGTTTCGTAATCAAAGAATTAAAAAACCCTTCTAATTTATACACAGCAAGTTCTAATTTAACAGCTGGCTATGCCATGTTGGATAACAACTTAACAAAAAACCTACGTTTGGTTTGGGGAGTACGTGTAGAAAATTACAACCAAATTCTTAATTCAAAATCATACGGTGGTGATGATATCAAAATTGATACAACCTATTTAGATGTATTACCATCATTCAATTTAACCTACGCTGTTACTGAAAAGGCTAATATTCGTGCTGCGGGTTCACGCACCGTTGCTCGTCCCGAGTTTAGAGAATTGGCTCCATTTACATTTTATGATTTCAACACCAATGCTGCTGTAATTGGTAATCCTGCCTTGGTTCGTACAAACATTACAAATGCGGATTTACGATACGAGTGGTATCCTGGTTACGGACAAATTTTATCCGCAACCGTATTCTACAAACATTTTCAAAATCCAATTGAACAAATTATCGATTTGTCGTCAGGAGCAGGTTCAAGAATATACACGTATCAAAATGTGTTAAGTGCTCAAAATTATGGTTTTGAAGCAGAATTACGATTCAAATTAAACCTGCTTGATTCTGTATTTAAAACTGAACAATTTGATCACTTTACTGTATTTACAAACTTTACATACATCAAGTCGGAAGTAAATTTATCGAATGTTGCTTCAGCAGTAACGGATGACGAAAAATACAGACCAATGCAAGGGCAATCTCCATACATTATAAATTGTGGTATTCAATACCAAAATGACAGCATTGGGCTTGGAATTAGTTTGTTATATAATAAAATAGGACGAAGAATATTCTTAGTAGGATCAAATGGATACAGAAATATTTATGAAGCACCTCGTGATTTATTTGACATTCAAATAACAAAAAAGATTTTCAAAAATGGTGAAATCAAATTTAACATCAATGATATCTTTAATCAAATGAGTGTATTTTATCAAGATCAAAACGATTCTAAAAGATACGAAGAGGATGAGGATACACGTATTACCGGAATCAAATTTGGAACAAATTACTCACTTTCATTATCTTATAAATTTTAGTGTAAAATCAATATTAACACAAAACCTCCTTTGTTAACACAAAGGAGGTTTTGTGTTAATATACCTGTAATGCAAGTTTAATCAACACGTAAAACTAGCATAACACCCAACCAATACTTGGTATCTATTTTTACACCGTTAATAATTGATAAATCTAAATGGGTAATGCTGCTTCCCTTAAACACAGCAAACAAAAAAATAAACAATAAAAAAATGAAAAAATTTTTACTAATGAGCATGATAATCGTAGGCGGAGTGCTTGGCTTACATGCTCAAGTTACCGTTTCGGGTGACATTACGGCCAATACAACTTGGACTAACAACAACATTTACACGCTAACTGGTGGCTTTGTATATGTAACAAACAATGCAACATTAACAATTGAGCCAGGAACAATCATTAAAGGGAATGCTTCTACATTAGTAATTACTCGTGGAGCTAAATTAATTGCTGATGGAACACAAACTCAGCCAATTGTTTTTACATCTTATCAAACAGTTGGTAACAGAGCTCCTGGCGATTGGGGTGGAATTATTATTTGTGGAAAAGCACCAATCAATGACCCAGCAGGTCAACGTATTGCTGAAGGTGGAATTGATCCTGTAAAAGGTTTATACGGTGGAACTGATGTTAATGATAACTCAGGAATTATCCGTTACATTCGTATTGAGTATGCAGGTATTGCATACATCTTAAACAGCGAAACAAATGGATTAACAATGGGTGGTGTTGGAGCAGGAACTATTATCGACTACGTTCAAGTTAGTCATGGTGGTGATGATTCTTTCGAATGGTTTGGTGGTACAGTAAACTGTAAACACTTAATTTCAGTAAGAGGAGTTGATGATCATTTTGATACAGATTATGGTTTTTCAGGAAAAGTACAATTTGCTGTAGCATTAGCAGATTCATCTGTAGCTGACGTTTCTGGTTCAAATGGTTTTGAATCAGATAACGATGGTTCTGGAACAACAAATGCTCCATTAACACATCCAATTTTTACAAATGTTAGTTTCTTTGGACCAAAAATTAATGCAACAACTGCTATTAATGGTAACCACAAACGTGGAGCTCATTTACGTAGAAGTACAGCATTGTGTGTTTACAATTCGTTTTTTGCTGGTTTCCCAACTGGTCTAAAATTAGAAAGTGACAACTGTGCTAACAATGCAAAAAACAATTCATTGCAATACAAAAACAATATTATCGCAGGTAGCCCATCTAACTCAATTTTAGATTCAGCAGGTATCACAATTGCTTGGGGTGCAACTTATGGTTCAATGTTAGGTTGGTTTAATGCAAATGCAAACTCTGTTTTACCAAACAGTTTAGACATTATGGCTGTTAATCCATACAACTACACAAATCCAAACTTCTTATTACAAGCTGGTTCACCAGCATTAGCGGGTGCTAGCTTTTCTAGTCCAAACTTAGGTGATTCATACTTTACGCCAACAACTTACCGTGGTGCATTTGATGGTTCAAACGATTGGACAAAATGTTGGGCTAATTTTGACCCACAAAACACAAATTATGACAATGCTGGAATTAACTACTTAGCAGTAACTACAAGTGCTAGTGGTGCTACAACTTTTTGTCAAGGTGGAACAGTTACGTTAACATCAACTTCTCCTTCAAATAATTTATGGAGCAATGGTGCTACAACATCTTCAATCAATGTAACTGCATCAGGTAACTATTCTGTTACTGTTACTAATGCTGCTGGTTGTGTTGCTACTACATCACCAATTGCAGTTACAGTAAATGCATTACCTGCTACACCAACAATTTCTGCAGGAACTGCAACAACTTTCTGTCAAGGTGGATCAGTAGTATTAACATCTAGTGCTACATCAGGAAACACTTGGGGTGGTGGAGAAACTACTCAAGCTGTTACGGTTTCTGCTTCAGGTAACTATTCTGTTACAGTACAAGATGGAAATGGTTGCTCTGCAACATCTACAGTTACTTCAGTAACTGTTAATCCATTACCTGCAACTCCAACTGTTTCTGCAAGCGGTGCAACAACTTTTTGTACTGGCGGTTCAGTAGTATTAACTTCTAGCGCTACAACTGGTAACACTTGGACAACAGGTTCAACTACAGATACAATCCATGTATCATCAACTGGTAACTATTCAGTTACTGTTCAAGATGGAAATGGTTGTTCTGCTACTTCTGCTGCAACTGCAGTAAACGTAAGTAATGCTCCATTACCAACAGTTTCTGTTACTGGAAACACAACACTTTGTCAAGGTCAATCAGTTGTATTAACTTCAACTGCTGCTGACTCATATTCTTGGAGCAATGGTGCTACATCACAAAGCATTACTGTTACAACAGCTGGTACTTACAATGTAACTACTACAAATACAAATGCTTGTAATGGTGTAGGTCAATCTGCAAACACAGTAGTAGTTGTTAATCCAACTCCAACTGCAACAGGCGCAGTGACTTCAACTAATGGATTTACTGTAGTATTTAATAATACTTCTACTGGTGCAACTTCATACACATGGAATTTTGGAGATTTATCTAGCTCTTCTGCGACTGCTCCAACACATGTTTATACAGCAAATGGAAATTACACAGTAACATTAATCGCTTCTAACGGAACATGTTCAGATACAACAACTATCCCAGTAAGTATTACTGTTGGAATAGATGAAATTCAAAATGTAGCTGAAGTAAAAATGTATCCAAACCCAGTAAATGATATTGCAACTGTAAATGTAACTTTAGCTGAAAATGCTCAAATTGCAGTTAACATTTTTGATATCACTGGTAAATTGGTAAACACTGTTTACAATGATCAAATGAATGCAGGTTTAAATACATTATCAATCAATGTATCTGAATTACCAGCAGGTATCTACTTTACCTCAGTAACTTCTGGTAAATACAACAAAACAATGAAAATGGTAGTTGTAAAATAACACAACACCCATTCCCTTCTAAAAGGCGGAGCAATTGCTCCGCCTTTTTTTTGCCCCCTACCCTACCAAAATTTTTACCATAACTTAACATACGCTTAACATTGTAAATTAATTGTTAAAATACATTTGCTGCCGTAAAACATTTAATTAACTCAAGATTAATATTAATGAAAACTAGCAGCAACCTTATTTTAACATTATTTTTAACGGCATCATTTCTTACAATTAAGACTTCATTTGCCCAAGACACAACAAAAGTGTATGAAGTTCAAGAAAATCCCTTGGATACTCTAACTAGAGCAGTGAACAGCATTGCTGATGAATTAAGCAAAATAAAACGCCTAAAATTCACAGGCTATCTGCAACCTCAATGGCAATACATTGATTCGGCAGGTGCACCGTCTATGGCTGGTGGAGATTTTGTAAATGGTACAAACAAATACTTTAGCAGATTCACAATGCGAAGAGGTCGTATCAAATTTACATATACCCTACAAAATGCTGTATTCATGTTAAATACCGATTGGACAGAAAAAGGTGTAGCAATGCGTGAAACGTATGTGAAAATTTCTGATCCATGGTTGGATATGTTCAGTTTAACTGCTGGTTTATTACAAGACCAATTTGGATATGAGGTAACTTATTCATCTGGAGAGCGTGAAACTCCTGAACGTGCCAGATATAACCAATTATTATTCCCAACTGAACGTGATTTAGGTGTGTTTGGAACAATTAAATTCCCAAAATCAACTCCACTTTATGGATTAAAAATCGATGTAGCTGCTATGAATGGTGCTGCGGGTGTAAACCCAGAATTTGATAGTCACAAAGATTTTACGGGACGTATACAGTATTCAAAAACTACAAAAAGTGAAAACGTAAGTTACGCTATTGGAGCATCCTACTACCATGGAGGATATAGAATTGGTAGTAATAAAGATTATAATTTTGCCACATTAATTAATGGTGACCAAGGATTCGAATATGCTACCGATACAGCAAATTATAATAGAGTAGCTAAAAGGATTTATATGGGAGCTGATGCACAAGCATCTATTGATTGGAATGCAGGTATTACAACTTTGCGCGCGGAATACATTCAAGGCGAACAACCTGGAACATCATCATCATCTGCAAGCCCAAGAACAGCACCTACCTCAAAATTATATCATAGAAATTTTAACGGAGCATACTTCTATTTAATTCAAGATATAGGCGAATCAAGATTCCAAGTAGTATTAAAGTATGATTGGTACGATCCTAATGTTAAAATTTCAGGAAAAGAAATTGGAAAAGCTGGAACGAATACTGGTATTGGTGATATTCGTTTCGACACGTACGGTATGGGTGTAAATTATCGCCTACATTCAAATATTAAACTAATGATGTATTATGATTATGTCATCAATGAAGAAACTCTTGTGGCAGGATATTATAATGACCTGAAAGACAATGTTGTAACAATTAGAATGCAATACAAATTTTAATCTCTTAACATTTACTTAACATTAAATAATCGTTATCGTAACCTCAATACAATCTTATTTTAACTTAAGACAGATGGATAATGAATAATTTTGTAAACAAATAATAACAGACAATGAAAACGAAATTTATCTTATTAGCAGCAGCATTATACACAAGTGTAAGCTTTGCACAAAAATTAAAAGGAAGTGATACAGTTTTGCCTTTAGCACAAAAGGAAGCTGAATCTTATATGAAGACGAACAAAGCTGCAAAAGTTACAGTAACAGGTGGCGGAAGTGGTGTTGGATTAGCAGCATTGGTAGATGGAACAACTGATGTGGCAATGTCTTCAAGAAAAATGAAATTGTCTGAAAAAATGAAATTGCAAGATGCAGGAAAAGCTTCTAAAGAAGCAATTATTGCTTATGACGCATTGGCTGTGATTGTAAACCCAGCAAACAAAGTGGGCCAATTAACACGTGAACAATTAGAAGGAATTTTTACTGGAAAAATTAAAAACTGGAAAGAAGTTGGTGGAGATGATTTAGCAATTGTAGTTTATTCACGCGAATCAAGTTCTGGTACCTATGAGTTTTTTAAGGAACACGTAATGAATAATAAAAACTATGCATCATCTGTTTTGAGTATGCCTGCAACAGGTTCTATCATTCAATCGGTTAGTCAAACAAAAGGTGCAATTGGATACGTAGGATATGCTTATGTTGAAAAGGAAGTAAAGGCTCTAAAAGTATCTTACGATAAAGGAAAAACTTTTATTGCACCTACTATGGCAACTGCAAAGGATAAATCATATCCAATTGTTCGTCCATTGTACTACTATTACTTATCTACTGCTGAAGCCAAAATCAAACCGTTTGTTGATTTCTGTTTATCTGCTGAAGGTCAAAAAATTGTAGAACAAGTTGGATACATTCCATTAAAAAAATAGTTTAGTATAGATTAAAGAAGCATTTCATATATACGCTATGGAATGCTTCTAAATAGTATTTTGAAATTGAAAACATTTTTTAAACGATTTTCCGAAAAATTTATTGAAGGGCTATTAATGCTAAGTGGAACTGTAACAAGTTTAACGGTAGTGTTAATCGTCTTTTTCCTTTTCAAAGAAGGCATTGCAGTATTTAATAAAAAACCCATCGAAGAAGGGTATGTGCTTGCAATAAATAAATCCAATCCAATAAATAAATTATCTCCAGAAGAAATCAAAAAAATATTTGATCAAGAATCTACTAACTGGAAAGATTTTGGAGGCAAAAATGACTCTATCGTATTATTCAGGATGGAAGATATCACCAATTATTATTCGGAAGAACAAATTGGTGCTGAATTTGAAAATTTACCATTGTGTATTAGCAATGTTATGGATAGCATCCCTAACATGATTGCATTCTTTTCAGAAAAATATTTAGCAAAAGATTTCAAAGGAAAACGATTAGAAGTTGACAATGTAACTGTTTCCGAATTTTTAGGAGGTGAAGAATGGTTTCCTACGGCACAACCTGCAGCTCAGCTTGGAGTGTTGCCACTTATCTTAGGTACTCTTTGGGTGAGTTTAGGCGCAATCCTATTAGCGCTTCCGCTTGGATTAGCTACTGCAATTTACATGAGTGAAATTGCAAATGATAGAGTTCGCAATATTATGAAACCAGTCATCGAACTTCTTGCTGGTATTCCGTCTGTTGTTTATGGCTTTTTTGGTTTAGTAATTATTGTTCCTTTAATACAAACGACTTTCGATCTACCTGTTGGTGAAACAGGACTTGCAGGAAGTATTATTTTAGGTATTATGGCACTCCCTACTATCATCACAATTTCAGAAGATGCAATGCGAAACACACCTCGTGCTATGAAGGAGGCAAGTTTAGCATTAGGTGCAAGCAAATGGCAAACTATTTACAAAGTTGTAATTCCATATTCTATTTCAGGAATCACAGCAGGAGCTATTTTAGGAATTGGCCGTGCAATAGGTGAAACTATGGCTGTGTTAATGGTAACTGGAAATGCGGCAGTTATACCTCATTCAATATTGGAACCTGTGCGAACAATACCTGCAACCATTGCCGCAGAACTAGGTGAAGCACCAAATGGAGGATTACACTTCAATGCTTTATTCGCGTTGGGTTGTATTTTATTCCTAATTACATTATTTATAAATCTAACTGTTGAATTTATTTCTAACAGAAGAAAATACAACAAGCGTTCATGATTTCACTTGACGAAAATAAATTAGCGAAAAAGAAAAAGCGTAATCAAGCAATTGCTTTTTGGATATTTAGACTATTAAGTTTAACGGTAGTTGCAATTCTTTTCATTATCCTTTCCTTTATTATTGTAAAAGGATTTTCAGCTATAAGCTGGGATTTCATCACCAAAATGCCAGAAGAAGGAATGACGAAAGGCGGAATATTCCCTGCTATCATCGGAACCTTATGCCTTGTAGGTGGAAGTATCCTATTCGCATTTCCAATTGGTGTTATGGCTGCAATCTATATGCATGAATATGTAAAGGATGGAATCATCAAAAAAATAATTAAACAAATGACAAACAACTTAGCGGGTATTCCATCTATTGTATTTGGTTTATTTGGAATGTCTTTGTTTGTAAACAAATTAGGATTTGGCGATTCCATTTTAGCCGGTTCTCTAACACTTGGACTATTAGCTCTTCCTGTTGTTATTAGAACAACAGAGGAAGCATTAAAAGCTGTAGATAATACCTTTAGAGATGCGAGCATGGCATTGGGAGGATCAAAATGGTTTACCATAAAAAATGTTGTATTACCAATCGCATTCCCAAACATTACTACAGGATTAATTCTATCTATTGGCAGGGTATCAGGAGAAACAGCACCAATTTTATTTACTGTGGCTGCTTATTTTTTGCCCAAATTACCTACAAGCATGTTTGATCAAGTAATGGCATTGCCCTATCACTTATATGTAATTTCCACATCAGGAACCGACATTGAAGCATCGCGTCCATTAGCATACGGAACAGCACTAGTCTTAATTTTAATTGTATTGATTGCCAATATCATTGCAAGCGCATTAAGAAAATATTTTAGTAAAAAAGTAAAAATGAATTAAAATGTATAAAATAGAATCCAAAAACATTCATTTACATTACGGAGAATTTCATGCATTAAAAGGAATTAACCTTTCAATGAAACCGAATACCGTAACAGCATTAATCGGCCCTTCTGGTTGTGGTAAATCAACCTATTTGCGCTTATTGAACAGAATGAACGATTTAATAGACAATGTAAAAATTGAAGGTGAAATTTTAATTGACAACAACAATATTTACCAAAAAGGTACAAACGTTGACAGCTTAAGAAAAAAGGTTGGAATGGTGTTTCAAAAACCAAATCCATTCCCAAAAACAATTTTTGAGAATGTAGCTTATGGATTGCGTGTAAATGGTATTTCTGATAAAAACTTCATTGAAGAGCGCGTTGAAACATCTATTAAACAAGTTGCACTTTGGGATGAGGTAAAAGATAAATTAAAAAAATCGGCATTCGAATTATCGGGTGGACAACAACAACGTTTGTGCATTGCAAGAGCATTAGCAATTCAACCTTCTGTAGTTTTAATGGATGAACCAACATCTGCACTTGACCCTATCTCAACTGCAAAAATTGAGGAGTTGATTTATGAATTAAAAAATCAGTATACAATTGTGATTGTTACACACAATATGCAACAAGCTGGGCGTGTTAGCGATACAACAGCATTCTTTTACATGGGCGAATTAATTGAACATGATTCAACTAAAATAATATTTACCAATCCTAAAATAGAACGTACTCAAAATTATATTACAGGTCGTTTTGGTTAAACAATAAATACACTTAACTTTATCATAACAGAAACAACCAATTAACAAACAATAGCATGTCACACTTAGATATTGAACTACAACAATTAAAAACAGAAGCCATTAAAATGTGGTCTTTAGTGAATTTACAATTGTATAAGGGGAAAGAATCACTGTTAAAATTAGATACTGATTTAGCAAGAGAGGTTGTATTAAGTGAAAGACGAGTAAATGCTTATGAATTAAAACTAGACAGAGACTGTGAAAATATTTTCGCATTGTTTAATCCTGTAGCAGTCGACCTTCGATTTGTTTTAGCTGTATTAAAAATCAACAATAACTTAGAACGCACCGGTGACATTGCAGAAGGAATTGCAAAATTTGTAATCAATGTCGACAATGATTTCGATAAACAATTATTGGAAATTACAAGAGTTGTTGAAATGTATGAAGCCGCTCACGAAATGATGCAAGATGTTTTAGAGGCGTTCGAAAAAGAAGACACAGCACTTGCTAGAAAAGTTTTTCAAAAAGATGAGCTGTTGGATGACATTAATAAAAAAGCCAATTCAGTAATTGCTGAATACATTCGCCAAAATAGTTCAAACATTGAACCGGCACTTTATGTTCTTTCTATCATCAGAAAATTAGAGCGTGTTGGCGACCAAGCAAAAAATATGGCTGAGGAGATTATTTTTTACATAGAAGCAAAAGTTTTAAAGCACAGATCGAAAGTTGAAAAAAGTACCAATCCGTAAAAAAACGATATCTAGCAATTTTCTTTAAAAAACACAACACTCTGATTATCAACAACAAACTATCCTGCTTAACAATTTCTTAACATTGAATTAATGTAAGGGTAAAACTTTACCTATGAGCCATTTCATGTGTGCCATTACTTTTGTAGTTATTAATTAGATAACTAAAAAACACATATAAAATGGGCTTAAACATTTTTCAATTTTTTCAACCAAAAGACAAAAAATTCTTTCCTTTATTCGAAAGAGCATCTTCTAATTTAGTACAAACTTCAAAAGTTTTAGTTGAATTAGTAAATACTACTAATCCAGAAAAAAAACGCGAATTATACAAAGAGATTGAACGCTTGGAACATGTTGGTGATAATATTACTCACGAAACATTCCACGAATTAAGTGCAAACTTTATTACACCATTCGATCGCGAAGATATCCATGCATTAATTTCTTCAGTTGATGATGTTGTTGATTACATCCACGGTGCAGTAAAAAGAATTGAATTATATAAAGTAGAACAAATGACTCCACCAATTATCAAATTGGCTGAGTTAATTCAAAAAGCATCCGAAGAATTGCACATTGCGATTGTTGAATTAAAGAATTTAAAAAACATTTCGAAAATCAAAGAAGCAACCGTTCGCATTAATAGCATCGAAAACCATGCTGATGATGTATTTGATACTGCTATTGCAAGCTTGTTCGAAACTGAAAAAAATGCAGTAGAAGTTATTAAAATGAAAGATGTTTTATCTGCACTTGAAACAGCAACTGATAAATGTGAAGATGCAGCGAATGTTATTGGTTCAATATTAGTAAAACATTCTTAATTTTTTTACTAATCATTTTACTCACTTAATATTCTACTTCAATGACATTATTAATTATTGTTATAGCACTCGCGCTTATTTTCGACTTCATCAATGGATTCCATGATGCAGCGAACTCTATCGCTACTATTGTTTCCACAAAGGTACTTACGCCACTACAAGCAGTTTTATGGGCTGCATTTTTCAACTTTGTAGCATTTTTAATTTTCAAAGATCATGCAGTTGCAAATACTATTGGAAAAACTGTTTACTCAGATTTTATAACACTTCCTGTAATATTTAGTGGTTTAATTGCTGCAATCATCTGGAATTTATTAACCTGGTGGTACGGAATCCCATCTTCTTCCTCTCATACACTTATTGGCGGATTTGCTGGTTCGGCATTAGCCTATGCATTCATGAGTAAAGGAATGATGCCCATCAATGAAATTATTGATGGTAGCAAAATTGGAAAAACAATTTTGTTCATATTCCTTGCTCCAGTTATAGGCATGATTATCTCCATGTTCTTCACATTAATATTTATTCAAAATCGAACATGGCTAAAAGTGGGAATTTTATTGGCTACATCTGTTGCTTTATGGTTCTTGTTTGTCAAGTTTCAAGAGGACAAATTAAGTGAAGGAACTAAAAAGTTTTTCCGTGTAGATAAATATACCTACGAAGTTGAAATCAAACACGATGATTCTAAAATACACAAATTAGAAAAAGCAACAGCCAATGCTAAACTGTGTACTCCTTATTTTTCTAATTATGAATCGAAAGGATCTGAATTTGTTGCTGAAGAAATTGCAAAAAATGTAAATCTAAAAGATGTTACAATCAGCAAAATTGAAGACAAATTAAAGTTATACTATAAACTTGAAGCCTTAAAAAATAAATCAAAAATTGACCCTAGCTTCAAGCACGACTATGAAATAGCAAAAGAACATGTTGATAGTTTAAAACCAATTGCTAAAAAGTATTTTGACATTGGATTAGACAGTATGGTCGCTGAAATGAATGCTAAATACCCAGTTGGAGCCGACAACTTAAAAGAATTCAAAAAAACCTTAACTGTTGATGCGAAGAAAGATTTAATAAAAGAATTAGACAAAGCAGATAACAAAATTGTACGTTGGGGCTTAATTGGTGCCTTGTTATTTTTCTGTGTGATTTTTATCTACAACGAAAAAATAAAAGAACCTACTGCTACTCGCACAGGTAGTATGTTTAAAAAATTGCAATTACTTTCTTCTGCAGCATTTAGTATTGGGCATGGTGGTAATGATGCGCAAAAAGTAATGGGTATCATTGCAGCAGCATTAATTGCTCACGGTGATATTGTTGATATTAAAGCAATGCCTGATTGGGTTCCATTATCATGCTATTTAGCAATTGGTATTGGTACATTAAGTGGTGGTTGGAAAATCGTAAAAACAATGGGAACCAAAATCACAAAGGTAACTCCACTTGAAGGTGTATCTGCTGAAACAGCTGGTGCTACAACCTTGTTCTTAACCGAACAAATGGGTATTCCTGTTAGTACAACTCATACCATCACAGGTGCAATCATTGGTGTAGGTGTTACAAAACGTTTATCAGCAGTTCGCTGGGGAATTACTGTAAGTCTATTGTGGGCTTGGATTTTAACAATTCCTATTAGTGCTTTATTAGGCGGATTGGTATTCTGGATTTACAATTTAATTGGACTATAATTTAAAACTTAATAAATAAAAAGCCCCTACCAAAATTGGTAGGGGCTTTTTTATTTGTCTAAAACAAAACTTATTTTACTTTAAAATTACTTCATTGCAATTTCTAATGCTTCAGCAAATGCTTTTGCTGTTTTAGTTAAATCATCTTGTGTATGTGCCTCGCATACAAAACCAACTTCATAACCCGATGGTCCAAGGTAAATACCTCTTTCCAATAATTCTTTATGCAAAATTCTAAAATACTTCATTGAGTCGGCATCAATCTCCTCTGCTGTTCGAACAACCTCCTTATCCGTAAATGCAATCCAAAAAATTGAACCAACACTAAAAATTTTAAGATTTGCAATTGGAGATTTGATGTTTGAGAAAATCGAATCAATCAAAAATTGCGTTTTCTTTTCTAAATCCTGATAAAAATTCGTCTTCAAGCATTCTGTTAATTGAGCAATACCAGCTGCCATAGCAACTGGGTTTCCACTTAATGTTCCTGCTTGATAAACAGGTCCCTCAGGAGAAATACAACTCATTATTTCAACACTTGAACCATACATTCCAACAGGCAATCCGCCACCAATAATTTTACCATAGGTAATAATATCAGGCTGAATGTTATAATATCCTGCGGCACCATCAAAACCAACTCTAAAGCCATTGATTACTTCATCAAAAATCAATAGGGTCTTATTTTCAGTACAGATATCACGTAAAAATTGTAAATATTCTTTTCGTTGCAATAGCAAACCATTGTTCGCAGGAATAGGTTCAATGATTACACATGCAATTTGATCTCTAAATTCAGCGAATGCTTGTTTAACTGCTTGCTCGTTATTTAGCGACACAACAATTGTATCGTTTACAACGCCTTCTGGCACACCGGCAGAAGAAGTATTTCCAAAAGTAACCAAACCCGAACCAGCCTTTACCAGCAATGAATCGCTATGCCCATGATAACAACCTTCAAACTTTAGAATTTTATTACGTTTGGTATATCCGCGTGCTAATCGAATAGCACTCATAACAGCTTCTGTCCCAGAACTTACAAAACGTAATTTTTGTATGTACTTATTATTCTTTAAAATCAATTCGGCTAAATCATTTTCCAATGCTGTTGGAGCTCCAAATGAACTTCCTTTTTCAACTGCTTTTTTAATCGCATCAACTACTTTATCATTTGCATGACCTAAAATTAATGGTCCCCATGAACCACAGTAATCAATAAACTCATTTCCATCTGCATCCCAAATATGTGCTCCTTTCCCTTTTTCGATGAATAATGGGGTGCCTCCAACCGAACGAAATGCTCTAACAGGACTGTTTACTCCTCCTGGAAAATAGTTCTTTGCCTTCTCAAACAATGCTTCTGATTTTTCTCTCTTCATAACTAAAAATTATTTCCTGCAAATATATATCTTTGGATTCAATAATTTCTGCGTTATGCAGCGAAAAACGACTTCTAATTTCTGGAAAATTAGAAGTGTAGAAAAAGAAAACAAGAAACTATGAATTACGAAAACACATTAGCGTTTGCTAAACAACAAGATGCAACCGATCCATTAAGAGGATATCGCGAAAAATTTTATTTCCCAATGATGCATGGCCGTGAAACAGTATACTTTACAGGAAATTCCTTGGGTTTACAACCTAAAGCGGCACAAGACTATATATTAAATGAATTGGAAGATTGGGCTACTTATGGTGTTGAAGGCCATTTTCATGCGCGCAAACCGTGGATGCCTTACCACGAACAATTTGCTGAACCTGTTGCTAAAATTGTTGGTGCTAAACCCGAAGAAGTAGTTGTTATGAATCAACTGACCGTAAACTTGCACCTATTACTAGTAAGCTTTTATCGCCCTACAAAAACACGTTACAAAATTTTATGCGAAGCAAAAGCATTCCCTTCCGATCAATACGCACTAGAATCACAAGTGAAATTTCATGGTTATAATCCTGATGATGCTATCATTGAGGTAAGCCCCCGTGAAGGAGAAGTATGCATCCGTCATGAAGACATTTTAGCGGCTATCGAAAAAAACAAAGATACCATTGCAACAATTATGATTGGTGGCGTAAACTATTACAATGGTCAGGTGTTTAATATGAAAGCAATTACCGAAGCTGGTCATAAAATTGGAGCCATGGTTGGTTTCGATTTAGCACACGCTGCTGGAAATTTAAAACTAGAATTACACAATTGGAATGTTGATTTTGCCTGCTGGTGTAGCTATAAATATTTAAATTCTGGACCAGGGGGTGTTTCAGGAGTGTTTATCAATGAACGTCATTTAAATAATCCTTCAATTCCTCGCTTTGCAGGTTGGTGGGGACATGATAAAGAAACTCGTTTTAAGATGAACAAAGGTTTTGTTCCAATGCCAACTGCAGAGGCATGGCAAATGAGCAATGCACCTGTATTGTCAATGGCTGCACACAAAGCATCCGTTGATATTTTTGATGAAGTTGGAATGGATGCATTGGTTTCCAAGGCTGAAAAACTAACTGGTTTTTTAGAATTTATAATTGATGACATTAATAAATCATTGGAGCAAAAATTAGAGATCATTACTCCACGTGATAAAACACAAAGAGGCTGTCAGTTATCAGTTGTAGCACACGGTAGAGGAAAAGAATTGTTCAACAAATTAACAGAAGCTGGAATTATTAGTGATTGGAGAGAGCCGAATGTTATTCGTTGTGCACCTGTCCCATTGTATAACTCATTTGAAGATGTATACCGTTTCGGTGAAATTTTGAAAGCGTCATTGTAATTATTAAAATGCAGACTACCATTTAAATAATGAGCAAACATAAGTTCAAAACAACAATGGAAAAAATGGGTGCATGGACTGTTGCGATGGCACCCATTGATGTTAGAAAAATTTTTGGAAGGGGCGGACATGTGCGAGTAAAGGGAACAATTGACGGATTTCCATTCGATGACACCTCATTAATGCCCATGCGCACGGGAGAACACTGCATGGCAATTCGTGCTGAAATTAGAAAAGCAATTCGAAAAAGTGCTGGTGATCAAATTGAAATTATTTTAGAAGAAGATTTTGCCGAATTAAAAATTCCTGAAGAATTAAAGGAAGCTTTTGAAGCAAGTCCAGAAGCAGAAAAGCTATTTAATGCATTTCCTCCTTCTCACAAAAGAAATTATACAAAATATATTTCTGGCTCAAAAAACAAAGAAACGAGAGCTAGACGAGCAGTAGCAAGTGTAATAAAATTGGAAAAAGAATTTTTTGAAAAAGGATTACCGAAAAAAAAGAAAAAATGATGTGCATCATTTCGTATTTTTGAAATATCAACTTTATTTGAAATAAAAAGAATTATGAGTCAAAAAACCGCAACAATCGTAGGAGCAGGATTAGTAGGATCACTTTGGGCTGTATACCTTTCAAAAGCAGGATACAAAGTAACAATCGTAGAACGCAGACCCGATATTCGTAAAGCAGAAATATCTGCTGGTAAATCAATCAATTTGGCCCTTTCTGATAGAGGATGGAAAGCATTGGATGCAGTAGGTATTGGGGATGAAGTAAGAAAAATTGCGATTGCAATGCCCGGTCGTATCATGCACGACTTAAAAGGAAATTTATCGTATCAACCTTATGGAAAAGAAGGACAAGCGATTTATTCTGTTTCACGTGGTGGATTAAATGCACGTATGATGAGTATTGCCGAGGAGGTTGGTAATGCCGAAATATTTTACAACGAACGTTGCACCGATGTTGATTTAGTTAAAGGAATTGTTCATACCGAACACTCCGAAACAGGCGCAAAAAAAACATACCATTCAGATGTTGTATTTGCTGCAGATGGTGCGTTTTCAGCTGTTCGTTACAATGCAATGCAAAAGCTTGATCGCTTTGATTACAGCCAGCGTTTTATCGAAGATGGTTACCGTGAAATATTATTACCAGCAAATGCAGATGGAACTTATAAAATAGAAAAGCATGCATTACACATTTGGCCTCGCGGTCGATTTATGCTAATCGCTTTACCAAATGAAGATGGTTCATTTACATGTACCTTGTTCATGCCAATGAAAGGTGAAAAATCGTTTGAAACATTAACATCAAAAGAAGCAGTAAACGAGTTTTTTAAAACTACCTTCCCTGATTTTTATACCATGATGCCAACAATTGCTGATGCATGGGAAAACCATCCATTATCTGCTTTAGCAATTATCCGTTGTTTCCCATGGACACATGGAAAAACAGCTTTGATGGGAGATGCAGCGCATGCTACAGTTCCATTCTACGGACAAGGGATGAATTGTGGATTTGAAGATTGTACAGTGATGTGGCAATTGATGCAAAAACACAACGAAGATTGGAGCAAAGTATTTGCAGAATATGAAATTTTACGCAAACCTGATGGCGATGGTGTTCAAGACCTTTCGTTGGAAAATTATTTTGTAATGCGCGATTATGTTGCAGACCCTAAATTCATTCTACAGAAAAAAATTGAAGCTCACTTTTCTGAAAAACATCCTGATAAATGGATGCCTTTGTACAGCCAAGTAACATTCAGCCACATTCGCTATTCAGAAGCATACCGCGTTGGTAAAAAGCAAGATGATATTATGAAAGCTGTGATGGCGATGTTCCCAGATATTGAAAGTAAATGGAACAGTGAAGAGGTTGAGAAAGAAATATTAAAAAGTATTAAGTAGTTAGTATCAGGTAATAAGATTTAATCGTCTTACTACCTGATTCTTTCTTCGTAGTACATCAAAATGATTTACCATAAAAAATACCTTCAAGTTAAATTACTCATCGAAAACCTTTCGACTTATGAGTTAATGGGGGTTTACAGGCCGCAAGCATACCTGCAAGGTGCAGGAAAATACTGCACCGAATGCCAGATTAATTTATTCAAAAAACCAATAGAACCAGGCAAATCCGAAGTAATGAATGCATTATTATTTGCACCCCATGGATTTGGAGAGCATTTAGTTACAGGAAGTTTATTAACTTTACGTAACGGATTAGACATCGAAGCGAAAGCAGTTGTCTTGGAAATAATTGGGTATTGAATTATATTAAATACATACTATTCTTTTTTTCATTTCTATTTAGCACAGCAATTGGTTTTGCTCAACCAAGTACAGATGAACAATTAGCAATTCAGTTTTATCAAAACAAAGAATTTGATAAGGCTTTGGATTACTATGAAAAACTGTATAACAAAAAATCACCTCAGCTTTATTACACACCCTACTTAAACTGCTTATTGGAAACAAAAGATTTTAAAAAGGCAGAAAAAATTGTAAAAAAACAAATCAAGCAAAATCCGGAACAACTAAATCTGCAAGTAGATTTAGGAACGGTGTATACCAAAAGTGATGAACCAGAGAAAGCAAAATCGGCATGGGATCAAACAATAAAATTAATCAAAGAAGACGAACAAGTTTTTACCGTAGCAAACTCGTTCAATGCCATTCGTCAGTTCGATTATTCAATAGCAGCATACCTAAAGGGGAGAAAGATATCACAAACCAATTATCCCTACAGCTTTGAACTTGCAGAAATTTATAAAACCAAAGGTGATAAATTGGCCATGATAAATGAATTATTGGATGCACTAGAAATAAACGAATCCTATATTCAAAGCGTTCAAAATGCCTTACAAACTAGTTTTGGAAATGATACAGATTCTAAGCAAAACGAACTTCTTAAAATCGAATTATTAAAGCGTATTGCTAAAAACTCGGACAAAACCATTCTTTCCGAATTATTAATCTGGATGCAAATACAGCAAAAAGATTGGGAAGGAGCATTTATTCAAGCGAAAGCATTGGACAAACGTAAAAAAGAAGAAGGAAACCGAGTAATGGCATTGGCTCAACTATTTGCACAAAACGAAGCCTATGAAATTGCTATTAAAGCATACAACTTTGTAATTGCAAAAGGACCAGATGTTTATTATTACAGCAATGCACGAATGGAATTACTCAATGTGAGTTATTTAAAAATTGTGTCAAAGGGCAATTACACATCTGCCGATTTAATTGAACTGGAAAAAAATTACAATGTTACTATTACCGAATTAGGAAAATCAGCGAGCACAGCTCCACTGTTAAAAAACTTAGCACACTTGCAAGCATTCTATTTAAACAAATCAACAGATGCTATTATTTTGTTGGAAGAAACAATTGCAATGCCTCAATTATCTGCTCCTACACAAGCCGATTGCAAATTAGAATTAGCCGATATTCTATTGATGACTGGAAATGTTTGGGATGCTTCTTTGCTTTATTCACAGGTTGAAAAAGCAAATAAATATGATATTGTTGGACAAGAAGCAAAATTCAGAAATGCACGTATCTCCTACTACACAGGCGATTTTGGATGGGCACAAGCACAATTAGATGTTTTAAAAGGATCTACCTCAAAATTGATTGCCAACGATGCCATGGAATTGTCCTTAGTTATTAGCGATGCATTAGCAGAAGACACAACCACAACTCCTTTAGAAATTGTTGCTCGTGGTGATTTATTGGCATTTCAAAACAAAGATGAATTAGCCAAACAAACCTACGATTCTGTGAATACGCTTTACCCAAACAATGTTTTGTGTAACCGAATCCTTTACAAAAAAGCACAACTAGAACTTAAACGAGGAAAATATGCAGAAGCAATTGTTTTTTACGAAGAGCTACTTAAAAAGAACAGCGAAGACATTTATGCCGATGATGCACTATTCAAATTAGCCGACATCAATGAAAATCAGTTAAAAAATAACGATAAAGCAAAAGAGTTATATCAACAATTATTAGAAAAATATCCAGGCTCACTCTATGTTGTGGAAGCTCGTAAGCGTTTCCGAAAATTAAGAGGTGATGCAATTAATTAAAAAAATATCAATATGATTATTTATAATGTAACAGTAAACATTGAAAACGATGTTCGTGAAGAATGGCTTCAATGGATGAAATCAAAACATATTCCAGATGTAATGGCAACTGGATATTTCTTGGAAAATAAAGTTTGCAAAGTGTTAGTTGACGAAGAACAAGGTACAACCTACTCTATTCAATATACTTGTGCGAGCATGGACGATTTAAAAGAATACCAAGCGAATCATGCGCCACGTTTGCAAAAAGAAGTAGCAGAAAAATATGCCAACAAATTTGTAGCATTTAGAACATTATTGGAGGTTGTATAATGTCAGAAAACGTAAGAGCAAAAAAACACTTGGGTCAGCACTTTTTAACTGACGAAAAAATAGCACTTGATATTGTTAAAGCATTAAAACATACCGATCTCTACAAACAAGTATTAGAAGTTGGTCCAGGGATGGGTGTGCTTACCAAATACCTTATCAATGAACCAAATTTTGAAACACACATCATTGATATCGATAGAGAATCGATTGCCTATTTGAAAAAAAATTATCCAACACTTGAAAACAGGATCATTGATGGTGATTTTTTAAAGCTCGACTTTACAACACTATTTAACAATGAAGCCTTTGCTGTAATCGGGAACTTTCCCTACAACATCTCAACAGAAATTTTATTTAAAGTTTTGGACCATAAAAATCAGGTGCCCGAAGTTGTTGGTATGTTCCAAAAAGAAGTAGCAGAACGAATTGCATCTAAACCAAAAAACAAAACCTACGGCATCACTAGTGTTTTATTACAAGCCTATTATGACATTGAATATTTATTTACAGTAAATGAAAATGTATTCAATCCTCCTCCTCGCGTAAAATCTGCTGTTATCCGATTAACAAGAAACAATGTTCAACACCTCGACTGTAATGAAAAGTTATTCAAACAAGTTGTAAAAGCTGGTTTTAACCAACGAAGAAAAACATTAAGAAATTCCATCCGTGCTTTCAAATTAAAAGCCGAATTTGCAGATAACATTTATTTAAGTAAACGAGCTGAAGAGTTATCCGTTGCTGATTTCGTTGCATTAACAAACATGGTTGAAAATTCATAAACACTGCGCTTTATCATATTTTAATTTCATTTACCTATTTACTTTTGAGCACTATTTTAAAGTAAATGGAAATCCTATTTGGAATATTATTTATAGCTACCACGTTATTGCTTGCATTATTTATACGGTCCAATACTAATCAAAAGATTAAAAAATTACGGTTGGGTATTTTTCTGATTTTAGCGTCCTTTTTAGTCGGAATTATAATGCTATTCTTCATCGCAACTTCGGTAGGTCAATGATTACCAATATCTTAAATTTTGGTTAATCGTTCATTCAATACGTATAAATATTACCTTTGCTACCGAAATAATTTCGGCAAATGCAATTTGAATTAACAGACGAGTTTTTTGAACGCTTACAACTTGCTATCGACAGCAAGGACGAACCGTTTATTGAATCGCAACTCAAAGAGTTGTACCCGCCTGATATTGCCGAAATTTTCAACAAACTTGAACTTGAACAAGTAAAATTTCTTTACAATTATCTTGATGAACAAATTGCTGCCGATGTATTGGTGGAGTTGGAAGAAGATGTTCGTGAAGAGATTCTTGCATCCCTTACTTCCAAAGAAATTGCGGAGCAATTAATCGACAATATGGATACGGATGATGCGGCAGACGTTATTGCCGAGTTACCCGACAAAGTTCAAGATGAAGTATTAGCACAACTAGAAGATAGTGAACAAGCGAGCGATATCGTAGATTTATTGAACTACGATGAGAATACGGCTGGTGGTATCATGGGAAAAGAATTCGTTCGTGTTCATGTAAATAGTACTGCTATCCAATGTGTACGTGAAATTAGAGAGCAATCAGAAGATACAGAAGTATTGTACGCTATCTATGTAGTAGATGATGATGAAAAACTCGTTGGTTTATTACCACTTAAAAAATTAATTGTTTCCCCTACACGCTCAAAAGTAGCCGATATATACGACTCGAAAATAATTTCGGTAAAAACCAATACCGATGCCGAAGAAGTAGCCAATGTAATGGATAAATACAACCTAGTAGCAGTGCCAGTTGTGGATGCATTAGGAAGGCTAGTTGGTAAGATTACAATTGATGATGTTGTTGATGTTCGTAGAGAGGAAGAAACTGAAGATGTACAAAAAATGGGTGCAATGGAGGCTTTAGAAGAGCCTTATATGAATACTTCATTTGTACAAATGTTTAAAAAGCGTGCAGGGTGGTTGGTCTTGCTTTTTTTAGGCGAAACACTTACTGCAACTGCAATGAGCTTTTTCGAAGACCAAATTACAAAAGCTGTAATTCTTGCATTGTTTATTCCATTGATTATTGCAAGTGGAGGGAATAGTGGATCTCAAGCATCAACACTCGTTATTCGTGCTCTTGCATTAGGTGAAATAAGCATTCGTGATTGGGCAAAAATTCTCAAAAAAGAGATTTATACAGGCTTGGCAATTGGATTGCTATTAGGTTTAATCGGATTCTCCCGCGTTGCATTATGGTCCTACTTTGTTACCGATTATGGTCCATATTGGTACTTAATTGCATTTACCGTTGGCTTCTCATTAGTAGGTGTTGTTCTTTGGGGAACGATGATGGGTTCTTTATTACCACTCGTTTTAAAACGTTTGGGCTTCGACCCTGCTGTATCCTCTGCACCCTTCGTTGCTACATTAGTAGACGTAACAGGATTAGTAATTTACTTTACGTTCTCCCTATTTTTCCTAAAAGGAATATTGTTATAATTAAACAATCATTCCTGCTCCTACAGTCACATTACTCCCTTCATCAATAAGAATCAAACTTCCTGTAATTCGGTTTTGTTTGTAATTATCAATTACAATAGGGGCGGTTAAGCGCAATGTCAAACGAGCAATATCATTCAATCCAACCTCTTTATCACTTTCCATTTTTTCAAGCGTATTGATATTGACTTTATACTGTACCTCTTTTACAACACAACGAACATCTTTAGTAGTATGTTTTAAGGCATATTTCCCATTCACTTGTAATTTCTTCTCATTTAACCAACAAACCATCACCTCCACATCCTGTGTTACAACTGGCTGATTCTCCAACTTCACAATTGTATCTCCTCTCGAAATATCAATTTCATCCTCTAATGTTAAGGTTACACTCATTGGTGCAAATGCTTCATCAATGGATTTACTATCCAAATCAATGGATTTTATTTTAGAAGTAAAACCACTTGGCAGAACGGTAACAGCATCTCCTTTTTTGAATATCCCACCAGCTACTCTTCCTGCATATCCTCTGTAATCGTGGTATTCATTGTTCATTGGTCGAATAACATACTGCACTGGAAAACGAGCATCGGAATGATTTTGATCATTCGCTATGTGCAAATTTTCGAGTAAATACATTAATGTTGAACCTTTGTACCAATCCATGTTTTTAGAAACATCAACAACATTATCTCCTTTTAAAGCACTAATTGGTAAAAAATGTACATCTGTAATTTCTAATTGAGATGCGAAAGCTTCGTAATCCTTTTTTATACGTTCAAAAACATCTTCTTTGTATTCTACCAAGTCCATTTTGTTAACGCAGACAATCACATGCGGAATTCTTAAAAGAGATGCGATATACGTATGACGCATTGTTTGTTCAATAACACCTTTGCGTGCATCAATTAAAATAATAGCAGCATTTGCTGTACTAGCACCCGTAACCATGTTGCGTGTATACTGAATATGACCTGGTGTATCTGCAATAATAAATTTACGTTTGGGTGTAGCAAAATAACGATACGCAACATCAATCGTAATACCTTGTTCACGCTCAGCACGCAAGCCATCTGTTAATAATGCAAGATTCACGTATTCCTCACCACGTTTTTCACTAGTTGCTTTTATTGCTTCGTATTGATCTTCAAAAATTGATTTTGAATCGTACAATAAACGACCAATCAACGTGCTTTTCCCATCATCAACAGAACCTGCTGTTGTGAAACGTAAAAGATCCATATCTAAATAACCATCTGTTTTCATAGTTCTTTTTTAAAAAGTCTTATCAACTTTACATAAATTTTAAAAATACCCTTGCTTTTTTCTATCTTCCATTGCTGCTTCAGAACGTTTGTCATCTATTCGACTACCACGCTCTGTAACCCTTGTAGATGCGACTTCCTCTACAATTTCTTCGAGTGTTGTTGCAGCAGACAAAACAGCACCAGTACAACTGATATCTCCAATTGTTCTAAAACGAACTTGCATTTTCTCAACCTTCTCTGTAGGCTTTAATGGGATAACATTTGAATGCGCATAGATAACTCCATCTCGTACAAAACATTCACGCTCATGTGTAAAATAAATGGATGGAATTTCAATTTGCTCTTGTAGTATATATTGCCAAACATCCATCTCTGTCCAGTTACTGATAGGAAATACTCTGAAATGCTCCCCGATATTTTTTTTACCATTAAACAAATTCCATAACTCAGGACGCTGGTTTTTAGGATCCCATTGCCCAAATTCATCTCGATGCGAGAAGAAACGTTCTTTTGCCCTTGCCTTCTCTTCATCTCTGCGCGCTCCACCAATCAATGCATCAAACTTATATTTTTCAATGGTATCTAATAATGTTACTGTTTGCAAGGCATTTCTACTTGCATTGAATCCTTTTTCTTCTTGTACTTTTCCTTCATCAATACTTTGCTGAACGGAGCCAACAATTAACTGAACACCATATTTTTTTGCAAGTTCATCACGAAAAACGATTGTTTCTTGAAAATTATGACCTGTATCCACATGTACTAATGGGAACGGAATTTTTGCGGGAGCAAAAGCTTTTCTAGCCAAATGAAAACAAACAATTGAATCTTTTCCTCCGGAAAAAAGTAATGCCGGCTTTTCAAACTGTGCTGCTAGTTCGCGAATGATATAAATACTCTCGCTCTCAAGTTCTTTTAAATGGGTTAAGTTGTAATTTTTCATTTTATAATTTCAATTTCTCTACAATCAGCGTTACACTTTCTTGAACGGTTATTTCATTTGTTTTAACAATTAACGTAGGGTGTTTAGGCTCTTCAAATGGGGAGCTTATTCCCGTAAAATCTTTAATTTCTCCTGCCCGTGCTTTTGCATACAAACCTTTTACATCGCGTTGCTCACAAACTGCTAATGGAGTGTTCACAAATACTTCAACAAAATCATCTTCTCCAATTATCGATTTTGCAATCCCACGAATTTCTTCAGTAGGACTAACAAAACAACAAATTGTAACAATACCACAATTCACAAACAGCTTTGTAACCTCCGCTATTCTACGAATATTCTCAATGCGATCCTGCTCACTAAAGCCAAGATTATTATTAATACCCACTCGAATATTATCACCATCCAAAATTTGTGTCAAAATCCCTTTCAAATGAAGCTCTCTTTCTAAAGCAATCGCAATTGTGGTTTTTCCACTACCACTAAGCCCTGTAAACCATATACAAAAAGCTTTTTGGCCAAGTAGTTTTTCTTTTGCTACTCGTTGTAAAATATCAGTTGTGGGAAATAAATTGTTCATAGTATAAATATAAAATAAAAAAGGTCTAACCTGTTTGGAAAGACCTTTTGAATAAGTTCAAATATATATAGCAAGTCCTTCCTTAAATTAATCACAGCACATCATACAACACATCATTGTGTTGTTAGTGCTCATCAGTTTATGGAAAGTTGTTGTTTTCATTTCTGCTGCAAATGTAAATCTAATTTTTAAACTACAAAATATTTTTTTGCATTACCTTTGTTTCATGAACACATATAAAACATTACAATCACCAAAAGTTGATACTGATTTAACAGAAAAAATAATTGCATCCATTGATTCAAAAAAAGCAAGTGTCGATGAATTAAAACTCGCATTATCACTTGTTGATTTAACAACTTTGGAAGGGAAAGATACGGATCAACGTATCATCGAATTGTGCAAAAAAGCTATTGAAAGCGGAACAGCTGCCGTATGTGTTTATCCTTCATTAGTAGCAGTAGCAAAAAACGAATTAAAAAATAGCAACAAAAAAGTCGCATCAGTAGCTGGAGGATTTCCTTCTGGACAAATCCCTCTAAATATTAGACTACAAGAAGCGAAATATGCCATTGAACAAGGTGCCGATGAAATTGACATGGTAATCTCTAGAGGTAAATTTTTGGAAGGCAAATACGAATTGATTCATGAAGAAGTGGCTGCTTTTAAAGAAGTTTGTAAAAATATTACTCTAAAAGTAATTCTTGAAACGGGAGAACTAGAAACACTAAACAATATTCGAATTGCAAGCGATATTGCTCTTTATGCTGGGGCCGATTTTATAAAAACATCGACAGGAAAAATGGCAATAAATGCTACACTTCCAGCAATATGTGTAATGCTTCAAGCTATAAAAGACTATCATACTACTACTGGTAAAAAATGTGGAATCAAACCTTCTGGAGGTATTTCAGATGGAGATACAGCTGCGAAATATTTACGATTAACCGAACAAATTGTAGGAAATGAATGGCTAAATCCCAACTTATTTCGCTTTGGTGCTAGCCGGTTAGTCGACAATTTAATTTCAGAAATTAACGGGATAAAAAACACTAACACAACTGCAAGTGGATATTAAGCAATTATTAATTAAAGCAGTAGAGGCTTCGCTATTAGCTGGAAACGAAATTCTAAAAGTATATACATCTGGCTTTGAGGTAGAACAAAAAGCTGACAATTCTCCTCTTACAATTGCAGATAAAAATGCTCATGATACAATTTGTGATGTTTTAAAAGTTCTCCCTTATCCCATTTTGAGCGAAGAAGGTAAAAACATTGATTACAAGGAACGCAAAAATTGGGAATATTTTTGGATGGTTGATCCTTTAGATGGGACAAAAGAATTTGTGAAACGTAATGGTGAATTTACTGTCAATATTGCACTTATACACAAGCAACAAGCTATCCTTGGCGTAATTTACATCCCTGTAACCCGAATGCTTTATTTTGCAGCCCAAGAAATTGGTAGTTTCAGGTTGAATATTCCAGAGAATTACGCTAATTCCATCCACCTTTCAGATTTAATCAATCAATCCCAAAAATTACCCATAGAACATCCTAATAGAAGATTCACTGTGGTAGCTAGCAGGTCTCACTTAAGCGAAGAAACGCAAATGTTTGTAGATGGGCTCAAAACCATTCACAAGGAGATCGAATTTATTTCAACTGGAAGTTCTATTAAATTATGCCTAGTAGCCGAAGGAGCTGCCGATGTGTATCCCCGATTTGCACCCACCATGGAATGGGATACAGCAGCCGGTCAGGCAATTTGTGAAATTGCTGGAAAATCTGTCATCGACTATCAAACAAACAAACCATTGCTTTACAACAAGGAAAACCTTTTAAATAATTGGTTTTTAACAAAATAACCATCTGATTTTTCACCAATGAGCACGACTTTTTTCTCCTTTAAATATTCTATATTTGCTAACCTAAAAAAATAAGTTAACCCTAAAAACAATAAATAATGAAAAAACAACTACTATTTGCTAGTATGGTTATGTTGGGACTTGGTGCAACAGCTCAAGTAACACTTGACTTAAAACCAGCTGTAAAACCAGCTATCAAAACGGCATCGGATCGCTCAAGCAGAAATATGACTTGTGGAAATGATACAATATTCTATTCTTATTCTAAAGAAGAGGATATGGGAACATCTACCTATTACGTACAAAACTTAAATGCAGGTGCTACATCAATTCAACAGTGGTCACAATCAGTAGTAAATACTGGATCAGTAATGGTACATGGAATTTCTTTCTTTGGTAAAGTTACTGATGCTGCAAACTCTGCACAAACGGTTAGTGCTACAGCTACATTGTATAATGTTGATGGAACAAACAAGCCTACAACTGTTATTACTTCTGCAACAGTTACTTTGAGTACAGCATTTAATGTTTATACTGCAATGTTCTCTTCGCCTGCAACTGTAACTGGTAATTTTGCAGTTGCTGTTAATAACACAACTAACACAGACACGATTACTATTTATTTAAATGATGGTTTAGCTTCTAACTACGGTGGAGAAGGATTAATTCATTTAAAAAACGGGACAACTTGGTATCCTATAACTGCTTTAGATGCTACTGCAGGTAACGAGATCATTATTGCTCCAATTGTTACTTATCCTATTGCTACAGACTTTACTGTTTCTGCAAATCCTAGCTGTATAGGAACAGCATTAAACTTTACAAATACAACACCAAATGCTGTTTTAAGCAATAGAATGTTTAACTACAACGCATATGTTGATTATTTTAACCTTCCTCCAACTGCAGTAGATTCTACTTTTGGATGGGATATGGCTGATGCAACACCAGCAATCTGGAGTTCAAACGCATCTCATTCATTTACAGCTGCAGGATCATATGATGTTACATTGTATACATTCTCTGGATTCTATACATTTTGTCCAGATTCAAAAACAACAACAGTTGTAATTGACCCTAATGCAGTAGCTTCTTATACTGCTGATGTTACAAATGCACCAACTGTTGCATTTACAAATACATCAACTGGTGGAACATCATACTCATGGGATTTTGGTGATGGATCACCTGCTGATTTAACACAAAACCCTTCTCATACGTATTCAGCAAATGGAACTTATACTGTTGTATTAACAGTAACTGGTCCTTGTAACACAATCACTTCATCACAAACTGTTACAATCAATGTTACAGGAATTGACTCTTATTCACAAGATGCAGTAACTGTTTACCCTAACCCTTCAAACGGAATCTTTACAGTGAACATGAATACAGCAGCTAAAACTACTGTTGAAGTATACAATGTAATTGGCGAAGTTGTTTATTCTACACAATTAGCAAACAACTCTGCTTCAGTTGATTTATCTAACTATTCAGCTGGAGTTTATTCTATGAAATTAATTTCTGGAAATGCTACAGTTGTTAAACAAATTGTTTTAACAAAATAATTTCAGTTTTTACACCTTAAAAAAGCCCCTGCCTCTATTGGCAGGGGCTTTTTTGCGTATTATAGGATTTTATTTCGTATTATTGCATACTAAAACAAACGTTAATATGAGTAAAGTTGCATTAATTACTGGCGTTACCGGACAAGACGGAGCTTATCTATCAGAATTCCTTTTAAACAAAGGCTATACGGTACATGGACTAAAAAGAAGAAGTTCATTATTTAATACAGATCGAATTGATCATTTATACAAAGACCAACATGAAAAACAAGTAAAGTTTTTTTTGCATTATGGCGATTTAACGGATTCAACGAATATCATCCGTATTATACAAGAAACACAACCTGATGAGATCTACAATCTTGCTGCTCAATCGCATGTAAAGGTTTCATTTGAAACTCCCGAGTACACAGCAAATGCAGACGCTATTGGTACATTAAGAATTTTGGAGGCGATTCGTATTCTGAAACTAGAAAAGAAAACTAAATTCTATCAGGCATCTACATCAGAGATGTACGGTTATGTTCAAGAGATTCCTCAAAAAGAAACAACCCCATTTTACCCACGCTCTCCATACGGAGTAGCAAAAGTCTATGGATTTTGGATAACAAAGAACTATCGCGAAGCCTATGGAATGTATGCTTGTAATGGAATTTTATTTAATCACGAAAGTCCTTTAAGAGGCGAAACATTTGTGACACGTAAAATCACTCGTGCTGCCGCAAAAATCCATTTAGCCTTACAAGAAAAATTATTTTTAGGAAATCTAGATGCAGAGCGCGATTGGGGACATGCAAAGGATTATGTAGAGGGAATGTGGTTGATGTTACAACAAAAAGAAGCGGATGATTATGTACTCGCTACAGGTAAAAAAATTACAGTACGAAAATTTGTTGAATTGGCATTTGCTGAAGTTGGAATTACATTGAAATGGGAAGGAAAAGGAGTAGATGAAAAAGGAATAAATGTAGCTAATGGTAAAACATTAGTAGAAGTTGATCCTGCTTATTTCCGTCCAACAGAAGTTGATTTATTGATTGGTGATGCTTCAAAAGCAAAACAAAATATGGGTTGGGAACCAAAACATACATTGGAGCAATTAGTAAAAGAAATGATGGCCAGCGATCTTAAATTATTTGAAAAAGATAAATATTTAATGGATGGTGGGCATGAAGTAAGAAACTTTCATGAATAATATGAATAAAAATTCAAAAATATACGTTGCTGGCCACCGTGGAATGGTTGGTTCTGCAATTATAAGGCGCTTACAAAAAGATGGCTTTACAAACATTGTAACCCGTTCATCAAAAGACTTAGACCTAAGAAATCAGCAAGCAGTTGCTGATTTTTTTGCAACTGAAAAACCTGAATTTGTTTTTCTAGCTGCTGCTAAAGTTGGTGGCATTGTTGCGAACAATACCTACCGTGCCGATTTTATTTATGAAAACATGATGATACAAAGCAATGTAATTCATCATGCTTATTTAAATAATGTTACTAAGTTAATGTTCTTAGGCTCTTCTTGTATTTACCCTAAATTGGCTCCGCAACCGTTAAAAGAAGATTATCTTTTAACAGGGTTATTAGAACCAACAAATGAACCCTATGCAATTGCCAAAATAGCTGGTATAAAAATGTGTGATGCATATCGTGCTCAATACGGCTGTAACTTTATTTCCGTTATGCCAACTAATTTATACGGACCAAATGATAATTACGATTTAAATAACTCACATGTACTACCTGCATTAATCCGCAAATTTCATACAGCTAAAAAAGAAAATGCAGCAACAGTTGAAATTTGGGGAACAGGCTCACCCTTGCGCGAATTTTTACATGCCGATGATTTGGCGGATGCTTGTTTCTATTTAATGCAAAACTACAATGAAGCAGGATTAGTTAACATTGGCGTTGGTGAAGACATCTCCATAAAAGATTTGGCATTACTCGTTAAACAAACAGTTGGCTTTTCTGGCGAATTAAAATTCGACACAACAAAGCCGGACGGAACACCACGAAAATTAATGGATGTAAGCAAATTGCATTCATTTGGTTGGATGCATAAAATTAATTTAACAGAAGGTGTTGCTGCAGTTTATGCTGAAGTAAAAGATAAGTTGTAATGAACACCATGTATCAGGTATCAAGTAACAAGTATCAGGTATCAAGTATTTGGTATCAGGTATTTGGTATCAGGTATTTGCGTTATAGCATCTTGTGTATAGCTTGTGTCTTAATATTTAATTCTATATCAGCTCAACAGAACTTACCATTGAACAGAGAATGGGGATTAAAATTTGAGAAAGAAATTTCAGCTTATACGACCAAAGAATTAATTGTTCACGTTGATAACTATGCTGCTGGATGGAGAGATACAATTAGCATTGAGAACAATACGATTAGTTCATTTCGACCTATAATACTTCCAATTAATAATCCCAAAAAAAATAAAAAGGAAAAACTTTTTATCCGAAAATTAAAAAAGGAAAGTCTTTTTATTATTCAAGATACTACCGATAAATTCTATATGACTATCGATCCATTATTCAATTTTGAATTTGGAAAAGATTTAGCAGATGTAACTGGTGAAAAAGTATACAAAAACACACGTGGCTTTATAGTTCGAGGAAACATTGGGAAAGACCTTGCATTTGAAACATCCTTTTATGAAAATCAGGCAACTTATGTGCAATACCTCGATGATTATATTAAATCAACGAATGATTTGTTCCCACAAACAGCCAACTATCAATACGATGTAATACCTGGTCAAGGGCGTGCAAAAAAATTCAAAACCAATGGTTATGATTATGCAATGGCATCGGGCTATGTATCCTACTCTCCGTTTAAAATATTAAACATTCAAGTTGGACATGGTAAACATTTTGTAGGTGATGGTTACCGTTCTTTATTACTTTCTGATAACACATTCAATTATCCTTTTGCCCGCATCACTACATCATACAAAAACATTCAATACACCAACCTTTTTGCTTCTTTCATGAACCTTACAAACGGTGGAGTAAAAACACCACCCAATGTAGAACGATTATTTCAAAAGAAAACGGCTAGCTTTCAAATGCTAAGCATGAATTTTTTCAAACGCTTACAAATTGGCTTTTTTCAAGGAATGATTTGGGAAGCCGCGGATACCATGAATCGTCAAAGCCTAGAATTTAACACCTTTAATCCCATAATTGGCGTAAACTCTGCTGTATATGGTTTGCATAATAAGAACAATGTATTAGTAGGGGCAACTATAAAATTAAAAATCACCAATAGCATCTCCTTGTATGGTCAATACATGTTAGATGACCTTGCAACCAAAAGTGGAATAGCAAGTATTCGTAAAAAATATGGCTATCAAATTGGGTTGAAATATTTTGATTTATTTACAATTAAAAACTTGAACCTACAATTAGAATACAACAATGTTCGTCCATATTCCTATGCTTCGGAAAACACATTCCAGAGCTATACGCATTACAACCAAGCCCTCGCTCACCCATTAGGTGCCAACTTCTATGAAGCTGTTGGAATAATCAATTATAGATACAAAGACTTTTTTATTCAGGCGAAAGGAAACTATGCGGTAAAAGGGAATGATTCATTAAACTACAATTTTGGTGGAAATGTCTTTAAATCTGACAATACATTCCCTTCCAATCAACAGTTAGAGGATATACAAACAACACAAGGATTAAAAACAACCATCATCTATCAAGATATTCATATCGGATATTTGGTAAATCCTTCAACAAACTTTAATATTGTAGTAGGATTAAGTAATCGAACAGAAATAACAAAAGCAACAAACAAACAAACACAGTTTGTCTATTTTGGAATTAGAACATCGCTTGCAAATTTTTATTACGATTTTTAAATTAAACAGATAAACCAAATGGGATTTTTAATCTTAGTATTCATTACTTCTTTTTTTGTGGTTTTACTTTCAACTCCATCGTTGATTAAAGTTGCAATTCTAAAAAGATTATTTGATGCTCCAGGTGATACCAGAAAAATTCATTCTAGAATGGTTCCGACAATAGGTGGGATTATCATTTTTGCTGGAACAATTTTTTCATTTTCACTATGGTTTCCAAATGGATACATTCACGATTCAATGCAGCTAATGCGCGCAATGGATGATTATAAGTTTATAGTATCTACCGTACTCGTTATGTTTTTTGTGGGCGTTAAAGATGATATTATTGGTACTGCACCTGTAAAAAAATTAGTAGCCCATGTATTGGTTGGAATGGTTTTAATTTTAATGGCGGATATACGAATTGTTAGTATGCAAGGAATATTTGGAATTGATGTATTACCTCACTGGGCTAGCGTCTTTTTATCATTGTTTACATACATTGTTGTTGTAAATGCATTTAACTTAATTGATGGCGTTGATGGATTAGCTGGTGGTGTAGGATTAATCGCAGCATCTGCATTTGGGGCATGGTTTGCATTAGCAGGTGACCTGGTAATGGCTTGCTTAGGATTCGCACTAGCTGGTTCATTATTAGGTTTTTTATTTTTCAATTTTTCTCCTGCCAAAATTTTTATGGGAGATTCTGGCTCATTAACAATTGGTTTAATAATATCCATCCTTGCTATCAAATTAATTAATTATGATGTAACCACGATTCACAATCCAATTATTTTGCATGTTTCAAAACCAATATTTGCAATGGCGGTTTTGGTATATCCACTAGTTGACACACTTCGAATTTTTATATATCGTGCTGCGCGTGGGGTATCTCCGTTTTCAGCCGATAGAAACCATCTTCACCATCGCATTATCGACATTGGATTTAGTCACAAAAAGACCGTTATAACAATCTATTCCATTAATATTTTAATTATTGGGTTAAGTGTATTTTTTTCCTTCCTAGATGCTAATTATACATTCATTATTGTAGGAGGAACTGCATTGTTTATTGCACAAGTTCCATTCTTTATTAAAAAAGTAAAAAACAGAACGGTGCATGAAAAGTAAAAAAACATATTTAATTTTTACTTTCTTCATTTCACTTGTTCTTCTAAAGAATAATTCATCATTTTCTCAACAATTAAACTATACCCTCAGTAGAGATTTTTTATGGGGAATAGATAACTATTATAATAATAAAACGGAGAACCTTCAAACCTTTGTTAAGCCCTATCGCTTTGAAGATGTAAAACAAATTAAAGATAGCTCCTCTGTTTTTCCAAGACTATTAGCAGGCACTAAAGCTGAAGAGAGAGACAAAAAGGCTAAATCGCAAATTGAAGTATACCCACTTATTAATGCTAGTGCAGGGTATCAAACTTCTCCAAAGGGAAGATTTACAAACGATTTAGCAATCGGTGCTAACCTATTAGGTTTTATAGGAAATAAATTTGCATTCAACTTTAAAGCATTGGGAGGAAAAATAGTTGCTAATAGTTTTGTCGACTCCATTATTCAAGAAACAAATGTGAACCCTGGCATTGGTTACATATACAGAACGAATAACGATTCATCTTACCAACAATATGCCTATCAATATTTTTCAGGATACTTATCTTATTCCCCAAACAAAATTTTTAATTTTCAAGTTGGCCAAGACAAACATTTTTGGGGCGATGGTTACCGTTCTCTATTTCTATCCGATAATACTGCACCTTACCCATACCTTAAAATAACAACCAATGTTTGGAAACTAACCTATGTGAATTTATTTACCATCATGAAAGATGCCACACATCCATCTGGAATGAAAAAAGATTGGTTAAACAAATATGCAACCTTACATTATTTAGGATGGAATGCAACCAAACGAATTTCAATCGGCTTATTCGAATCTGTTGTATGGCAAGGAAGCGACAGCACTCGTCATCGCGGATACGATGTAAACTATTTAAATCCCATTTTATTTTTCCGACCAACAGAATATTCGCTCGGGTCAAGCGACAATGCATTTGTTGGATTTAACTTCAAAATCAAACTATTCAAAAAACAACAACTGTATGGCCAAATTTTATTGGATGAATTTTTATTAAAGGAAGTTGTAACAAATGAAGGTTGGTGGGCTAATAAACAAGCATTTCAGGTTGGATTTAAAAGCTTTGATATGTTCAAAATCAAACATTTCAATTTCCAAACTGAATTTAATTATGTTCGCCCCTACACCTATGCACATGGAAGTGTTCAACAAAACTATGGACATATGAACCAACCTCTTGCACATCCATTAGGAGCAAATTTTTGGGAATCAATTTCATTTTTAAACTACCGACATAAACGCCTATTCATAGAAGCGAAAGTTCAATACGCAAAATATGGTGCGGATAGTACAGGAACCGACTATGGGAAAAACATTTTTATGTCGTATACCAATCGTCCGAATGATTATGGAAATTATACAACACAAGGATTTCAAACAAATTTAATTACAGCATCATTGCGAGGAGCCTACATGCTTGACACACGCATGAATTTAAAAATTGAATTGGGAGCTGCTTATCGCATAGAAGAACGAGCTTATTCAAAAACACAAATCCCTTATTTCTTTATCGGTATCAAAACCGATTTATCAAATACTTATTCTGATTTTTAATTTTCTTTTTTAAGAATCATTTCCATGTGTGGGATATCATCTTCTAAATATTCCTTTCCTAAAGTTTTAAAACCAAAGCTTTCATAAAATTTTAGTAAATAGGATTGTGCCGAAATACGTACCGAGCTGTTTCCGAATTTTTGTTGAATACATTTCAGAGCCTCTACCATTAATTGTTTTCCAGCACCACTTCCTCTAACCAATGAAGAGCTAATAACCCTACCTATCGACACCTCCGCATAGGATATACCCGCAGGAAGTATTCTGCAATAAGCTACCAATACACCATCATTACTATAACCCATTAAATGAAGTGATTTTAAATCTTTTCCATCAGCATCTTGATACGGACAATTTTGTTCAACAACAAAAATCTCCAATCGCAATTTCATTATTTCATATAATTCAACAACCGATAGCTCTTGAAACGGTTTAACTACCCAACGAATGTTCATTTAATCAAGTGTTTTAAAATTTTATTTTCAATGATTGCATACATCATTAATCCTACTATTACACCAAATGAGTTTGCAATAAAATCAAACACATCAGCACTACGTTCTTGAAACAATGTTCCTTGCATCACTTCTAACAAACCGCCATAAATTATACATAAAGTTGTTGCTATAATTTTTGCATTTGTTTGCAAAAAGCGAATCATCGTTTGCAATAGAAAACCTCTAATTGTCAATAAGACTAGTACAAAAAAGATTCCTGCATGTACGAATTTGTCAAAACTCAGTAATTCTAAAAACGAAATATGCGGAATGTCCCTTCCAGGAATTCCGCATAATATCAATATCAGCAATGCCCAAAGCATTGCCCATTTAGTATGTTTTAAAAACATTATCCGCGAGGGATTAGTGTCCGATTAATGCTTTGTAATCAGCAGCACTTAACAAGCCACTTAATTCAGATGCATTGGAAACCGCGATTTTAATCATCCAACCATTTCCATAAGGATCTTTGTTTACTGCATCAGGAGCAGCATCTAAAGCTGGATTAACTTCTAATACTTTACCAGATACTGGCATAAACAAATCGGAAACCGTTTTAACAGCTTCTACTGTTCCGAATATTTCTTCGTGAGCTAATTCCTCACCAACTGTAGTTATATCAACATAAACGATATCTCCTAATTCGCTTTGAGCAAATTCTGTAATACCAATATAAGCTTCATTACCTTCTACACGAACCCATTCGTGATCTTTTGTGTACTTTAAATTTTCTGGAAAATTCATATTAATGGTGTTTTTAATTTTGTTAGCACAAATTTATAGTTTAATCCTATAAAAAAAAGAGTTATTTGCTTTTTTTTAGTTAGATAGCATTAAACGCAAGCTTAAACCAGCATTTGTATTGGTTGTAGGGAACGATGTAGAAATAACCGGCTTATTCATGATACGATCATAGAAGAAACGAATATTGATACGTTCATTAATAACATAATCCATTGACACTTTTAATGAAATAATGTTTGTGCCACCAGTGGATTGACTCGTTTCCTCAACAATACGCCTAATTACCGTTTCATTTTTACGGAAAGAAATATCGGCTTTTAAATTCAAGTCACTCTTAATTGGTTTCCCCTTCACTTTCATTTTTTTACTAATTGTTACATCACGAATACGATAGCCAACTCCTCCAATTATCTCACGTCCTACGATCTCTGTTAATGTTTTACTTGTTAATCCCAACGAAATATTACGATCCTTTTTGTACTCAAAATTCAACAACAAGCTATTATTTAAAACAAAATCAAACTTAATAAATGGACTCCATTGCTCTGAAATGGTAACTGTATTAATCTGGTAACGGGAAATAAAATTTGGATTATTCGCAATGCTAGATACAGCTTCCATAACTGCAGTATAACCATCTTGATCTGGGTCAACAAACTGCAAATTAGAAGTATAGCCACCAACATTGTAAGATGATCGGTAGGCATGGCTTAGAGTAACTGACTTAAAGTATTTTTTCAACTTTTCTATTTTTGATAAACCATCATAGGTTAATCTCCAATTTGGTTTAGGCACCTTTGGAAAAGCATTTAAACTTACATTAGTAGGATTTTTACCTGAATAAGCAGCGATAAATGCTGGAATTAAAACTTCCTGAGATGTTTCATTGTATCCCTGAGCAAATCCATTAATTACGCTACTACTCCAATTTGGATTTTCAGAAGCAACTCTAGTAGAAATGGTTGAACGTGCATTTAAAAATGCTAAGAATGCTTTATCATCTTTATAAAAAGATGTTTTATAACTCAAAAACGACATACTAAAATTACCCGTTTCCATTGGCGTTTGAGTTTCAAACTTTCCAGTAGTTGTATTCCATCTAAAAAACTCCGTATTGTTTTTTGATTTTGTTCGTAGTGCCGACAATTCTATCTTCACATCAGGCAATGGCTCTAAATTAGCTTTGATATTTAAATTTGTGGCGAATGTTTTTGTATACAAATTGTTCAAAGAAGCTGTTTTAACCAACCAATCATTATTGGGGTCATTGTCTAAAGTTGAAGCAATTGCTTGCTGACGAATATCCTGTTGACTTCCGAAAACAAAGCCCGGGGTTGGACCAGCAAAATGTTCATCCATTCCAAGCATTTGAGTGTTACGTGCATAACCTGGCAACAATGTTCCTTCTGTTTGTGAATAGGTAACATTTACAGTTTTTAAACTCATAATTATTCTAGCCACATAATCAATTATTTCGTACTGATTATCTTTCTTTTTTGTACTATCAGCCGGTGCTGTTTTTGCATTGGTTGGGCTTTTAACAGCAGAAGTAGCTTTGCCCTTATTAGCATTCTTGTTATTCTTATTATTAATTTTTTTCAAGAATGGTACTTTATTATACAAGGTTACCATGTTGGCTTGTCCTGTCCATTGAATGTTCCTCGAATTTTGTATTGTATTTCCTAAAGTATCTGGAGTGGTGTATAAATTACCTTCCGCATCTCTAGCTAAATTATTCATAATAGGAGAACGTGACCATGAGTAAGTACCAGCATAACGAACCGAAGCTGTTGTAAAATCCAATAATGGAATTTTATTAATAGGAATTGTATAGTTTACATTTACTTGTTGATTGTATTGAGTAGTTTTTACACGATCAAAAAACTCTCGCTTCAATGTATCTCTTGATGCATCTGTTACCGCTCCATCGGGCTCTAATATTCGTTCAAGGTTACTAGCTGTATAATCTAATTTTAAATTTTTGGTGATGTCGTATTTCAAATCATAATTACGCGTCATATTAAAACGCTTATTAAATGTTGGTAAAATAATAACATCTCCTCCTGTTGTATTTCTCGATTTTGCAGCACTGTATTCGCGCTGAACATCGGTATTAAACCCTAACTTATTGGGGTAGAGATAAAAATTAATATCCTTGATTAGAACCAAATATTTCGATTGGAAAATTTTCATTTTCGCAAAAGGCTTAATGTTCTTAGGTTGTGGTGCAAAATTGTACATCAATCCACCTCTATGATTTATTTGAGAGTTGTACTCTATATTCACATTTCGTCTGTATATCTCATTGAATGAGTAAGAAGCCGCCCAATTCTCAACATCATAGATATGACTCTTCTTGGAATTTTTTCCTTTGTCTTTTTTTACATTCGTAAAATTGATACTCTGACGTTTGGTATAATCTTGAGTTACGTATTTCAAGGAATCGCGAATATCTTTTGGTACATTTTCATCTTTTAAAGCTGGAGCTAACAAGATATCTGGATCCAATGGATTGTATTGAGGTGTAATAAACGTTTCGGAATAACCAATGTATGTTGGGATATGAATATTTAATTCTTCAGGAATAAATTTACCCAATTCCAAACTCGATGCAATATCATACTGCTTTAATGTTTCACGTTTTCGTTCACTTACTTTATTTTCGATGGTACCAAAACCAGGTGTGTACATATTTCCTGACAATGACAATGTTCCTAAATCAGCCAATTTAGCTGTCACACGAGCAGTTGCTGCCCATCCTCCTTTTTCATCAAAATCGGTCAGTCGTAATTCATTCACCCATACAATTCCACATTTAGGCTGTCCATCATCATCAGCAGTTGGTCCTGTCTTTTTAGGATTACGAATACCTATCATCAGCGTTTTAACTGCACTTAAATTTGGATTTCCTTTGATTGTAATTAATCGACTATCATCTGCAACGGTATACTCACTTGTAAGTGTTGCTGTTCCTTCAAATATGGCATTATTACGTCTTTGTTTTGCTGCTTGTAATTTTTCAAATTCCAATACCATTTCATTCGACAATGGCCAAACACGATATTGATCATCTGTATTGGTTCCATTGTAATTTCCAGGAGGAGTAATACTTAATGGAATTTCATACTCATAATAGTTATCTGTATAATCAGTACCCAAACGAATGAATGCATGCAAATCGCCACTGTTCAATGGATCATTTCCTGTTGGAGATGATTCAGCATGGATATACATTTTTAATTTCTTGTAGGAACGCACATCCAGGTTTGTATTTTTGAATGCTGCTCTGGATTTTCCATCTTCCAAATTACAAACTGTTAGTGATAAGGATTGCTCATTTAACTGAACAAGATTTGCTGTTCCTGCATTTATTTCACGATCAATGCCTGGAGGCAATACATAATTAATTGGTTGGCGACTTCCATTTTCTTCAATGTTAACAGCTGCAATATCAAACTGAGTATTTGCATCATCATTCGGTACATATAAACCTGGTTGCAATAAATCAAAACCATATTTACGCCATTCTCCACGAATTAATTCTAAACGAGCAAATCGCAATACAATTGGTTTATCTACATTTTTAAAGAACATACGCATAAAACGTATGGATTGAAAATTTTCAATTGCTCCAATTTTTTCAACTTGATTTGAACGAATAGGAATTTTAAACTGATACCATTTAATGGGTTTTGTAGTACCATCTTTTACATTTTGCGCTGTTGTTGAATAAACATCGGTGATATAGTTGTTACCAACACCCGCAGCAAAGTCATTCGGCTTTAAACTAATATGGTACTGGTAATAACTTTCTACTGTACTTAAGTTATTATCTCTATTAATATCTTCAACATTTGGTAATGTAGTAGAAGATGTTGGATAGCTTTCAGGAGATTGTTCAGTAGTTCTTGAATTATTCTCCATACCATTGTATTGCTTGTAACGTTGCAATGTTTTCAAACCCTGATTATCGTAATCGCTTCCTCTAAAATAATGAAAATCATCACCAGAAATATCGGCACCAATTGCTGCAATTGCTGCTGCTGTAATACCAGGTATTGCTTGAACATTGGCATAATACTGAGCAAAGAACGAACCTTCCTCCGAACTGTTTAATCCATCCAAACCAACATCTTGTAATGGTCGTTCTGAATTTTCATTATTAAACGCATTTACTAAAGGTTGATAAATAGGTACAATACCCCATTCTGTACTATCTATGCTAGATGGATGTTGTGGCGTTGACAAACCATTTTCAGCACTTTTGTAGCCATCCGTTAATATATCTTCGGATATATTTCCAATATTAAAATACAAATCTCCTGTCGAATTCCAATCTACTGCTGGATTATCAGAGTTGAAAGGGTCCATCATCCAAAACTGAATGTATTCAATATTTGCTGCTTCAAAATCATTGGTAGAAATGGAACGCATAATTCCTCCCCAACGTGTACTTGGATTATTTAACGTTCCATCAGAAGCTAAACCAGCTGAAACACCAGAAACACCTTGTGCATCATAATTATAAGGACCTCTTTCGCTTGGATAATAAGCTAAATCGAATGTTGCAATGTTTGTTGCTTGCCCTGTTGGTGGTTGTTTGTTTGGAAATACCTCTGTTTCAATTACCTCACGAGTAAAATGATTGGACATATCCGTAGGACCTATTCCAAGAGGCCCAGTAGGTGTTAAATTAGGAGTTTGACGTAAAAATAAAGGATCAATATTGTACCATGCTAATTTTGCACGGTTAAATCCTGGTTGTAAACTATCTAAACTGGCTTCTGGAAAAATTGCTTGTCCTTGTGGTGTACTCGCCAACGTCCACGAAAAAGGAGATCGAATATCAATAGCCGACTGACTGCCCTCAAAATCATCTACGTATGAATTACCGTTTCGACCTACTGCTTTACTATGACCAGGAACTAAATACGCAAATTCACCCGCTGCAGTAATCGTACTCATTTCTTTTGTTTCAATCAACGGAATTTTATCAATGATTCGTGTTAAGAAAGGTGCTTCTGTACGATAATTTCCATCCAAGCCCCAAATAGTATTTGAAACAGGTTCGTCACCTTGATTCACTTTTTTAGTAACAGGACGTTCCGTTAAATTTAAAATGGTACCACCTACACTAAAATCTTTATTAATACGATAATCCAAATGGGCACCCATTAATGTTTTTGCTTGTATTGCAAACAGTGCATTGCTTTCCAATGAAATTTTGATAGGTGTACCCGAATTTAAAACTCCTTCATTAATGATACGTACTCGTCCTAATGTATAATCCACTGTATAATCTTCATTCTCAACTAATGCTCGACCTCCAGCTGTAACAGTTACTGAACCTTGTGGAACATTAGGAGCGCCTAAGGATATTTCAGAACTTGAAGATGATTGATATTGTCCTTTTATTTTAAATCGATTTAAATTTGGAAATTGAATTGCATTTGTTTTTGTGGAGTCGTACAGTTGACTAAAAACGTAGGCATTCGATTCTGTTGGATTACACGTTGAAAATTTTGAAGCCAAATAACTACCAAAAGGTTCTACAACTGGAAATATAACGCGACCATTGTTTGCATTAATTGTAACTCCATCAATAAAGTCAAAAACACCATCAGGAGATTGGTCATTTTGTTGATTCAAACGATCGAGTGATAATACTTGGATTAATGTTTTTCCTTTAATACCAGTTTGGCAATCGGAGACAGGAAGGTAGTTGATATCTGTACCTGTTTGTGCATTGGTATAAAACACATCAAACTTAAAATCTTTTGGATTAATTTGATACGATCCAACAGAGTATACATTTTTCATCATCAAATCCCAAAGTGGCGCTTGCAAACGTTGTCCAGCAACAGCATCGTAATAAGCAGGAACAGGCACTGATGATTTTAATAATTTTAAGTACAGCGCTTGTGGTGCATTTACACCGTCTGTTGATAGTTCACCCACTTTATAAAATTGCCCGTTCAACGTGTACTCATAAGCAACAGAAAGAATTTGATCTGGATTTAATTGTTGATTTAGGGAAATGAAACCTAAACGACTGTTATACGAATATTCTGATGGTTGCAATTTACGTGCATTGTACTTTTCAAAGTTTACAGTTTGTTGCAAGGTATTTCCGGGATTATTAATAATCGTAGGAACTGATGTGGTGATATCTCGCACACCTGGCAAATTGATCATTCTAGAATATAAATTATTCTGATCATTGTATGGGAATACATCTGTTTGTAAATCGGCAACATAACTACCCACTGTTTGATTAGGCGGAATATGAGTTCCATCTTCTGCTAACTCAGAAAAACTCACTACATCACGAACATCGGTTGTTGAGTTATTTGTATTCGAAACCCAAACCTCTAAACGTGTAATACTAACTCCTGAATTGATAAATGGCAAACCTGATAAGGCGGTATTGTAATTATCTCTAAAATATTGCCCCAAGAAATAATGCTTGTTTGCTTCGTATGCATCACCATTTACTTCATATCTGCTAACTTGAGCACCACCAGTCACCTCTACCTCCGATTTTTTACCTTTTTGTTGAGAAGCAATACCTGTTACTGTTAACCGGCCGAATTGTAATTGTGTCTTAACTCCAAATAGCGTTTGACTACCAGTAATCAACGAACCATTGAGCGGCATACTTACGTTACCCGCTTCAATCTTTTTAATAATTTCATCTTCATAACCTGTATACTCCAACTTCATTTGATTTTCAAAATCGAATGTAGCTTCGGTATTGTAGCTGGTTGTTAGTTTTAATTTATCTCCAATTTTACCAATCACATTCAATTGAATTTTCATATCAAAATCGAATGTGTTTATTTTACGCTGCCTTTCAGGCAAAGCTGGATTATCTGTTTTTGTACCTCTGTATGCAAAAATTAATTCGGCTGAACCATTCGGACGAATATCAACCGTATTCCCACCAAAAATTCGATCGAAAATTTCACCACCAACATTTAACTTTGGTATTACCGTACTACTTTGATTGTTTTGTGTTTCAGCATGTGAACGAGAACTCCAATATTTTTTCACCTGCTGCTTAAATTGGTAATCTTGATATTCTTCACTTTCCATGTAGGTTGGTGGACGATAGTTCATACCACCCATGGTCTGATTAATATTGTAATTTCCTGTAGTTGGATCGTACTCTACGTTTGTTGAAATATTGGAAGGATTATTTAACATTAATCCACCTGAATTAGGATAATTCAATGGATCGCCTGTTGATTGATCATTAAAATTGTATGGTAAATTAACAGGCGTTTCTGGAGTATCAACTACCACAAAATTATTATTAGCAGAATGCAGAGCAGGATTATAGGAGCTTATACTTGCATCAGTAGTAACAATCACCGACAACAATGCGATTGAAACTCCTGCTATGATAGTATATTTTAAGATGGACTTGCTCACTACTTCTTAATACGCTATAAATTTTTTAAAGCTGATTTGATTAATTGCTCAACGCTTAATCCTGTTCCCTCAGTTTTTACAATTTTATCTAACACTTTATCTGCTCCAGACTTATTAAAGCCTAAGGCCACAAGAGCAGATAACGCTTCTTCTTTTAAAGTATTGTTTGATGTAACAAAAAAATCGGAAGACAATTCGTCTTTTCCCATCTTTCCTTTTAGATCTACAATGATTCGTTGTGCTGTTTTCTCACCAATTCCTTTTACACTCTTTATCAGAGCAACATTGCCTGTAGCAATTGCTGCCTGAATTTCAACAGCCGATAAGGACGACAACATAAGTAGTGCACTTGTTCCACCCACACCAGAAACAGATACAAGCATTCGAAATAAATTTCGTTCAGCGATGTCTGCAAAGCCAAAAAAACGAGGCATGTCATCTCTTACATACAATTGCTCTGTATATAATTTACATTTCTCAGTTTCTCCGATTTTTGAAAATGTATTGAGTGAAATTTGCATCACGTATCCCACACCTGCAGCTTCTATTACTGCATAGGTCGGTGTTTTTTCTACTAACTTCCCTTCTATATGATAAATCATGTTTTCGAATTAAAGACGTACTTTTTAATTTTGGTTGCTTATTTTTTTGATTGAGCATCAACTACTGCAATAGTTACCATGTTCACAATTTCTCGAACAGAGCTCCCTAATTGCAAAATATGAACAGGTTTTTTCATTCCAATCAAAACGGGCCCAATAGCTTCTGCTCCACCCATCTCTTGAATTAATTTGTAGGCTATATTTCCTGCTGCCAAATTAGGGAAGATAAGTGTATTCACTTTTTTATCAACCAAATCAGAGAATGGAAATTGCTCTTTCAACAACTCGTTATTTAATGCAAAATTAGCCTGCATCTCTCCATCTACAATCATTCCTGGATAATTTTTATGGAGTATCTCAACAGCTTCACGCACTTTGTTTGGAATTTCTCCTTCTGATGAACCGAAGTTTGAATAGGACAACAAAGCAATACGAGGTGTGATGTTTAATTTTTTTACGCTATTTGCTGAAAGAACTGTAATGTCAACCAATTCCTGTACAGTTGGATTAACGTTCATTGTAGTGTCTGCAAAAAAGTAAGGTCCTTGTTTGGTATTCATGATGTACATACCTGCAACACGTTTTACACCTTCTTGAACACCAATTATTTGCAATGCTGGTTTAATTGGATCCGAATACTTACGAGTTAAACCCGAAATCAATGCATCTGCAGCACCGGTTTCTACCATCATTGCACCAAAATGATTACGTTCCTTCATAATTTTACGCGCTTCGTACAGCGTAAAACCTCTACGTTGGCGTTTTTTAAAGAATAAATCACCGAATGCTGAACGTCTGTCTTCTTCCGATTTGCTACGAGGATCAATGATTGGAATATCACCTAAATCCAAATTATTATCAGCAATTAATTTTTTAATTTTCTCAACATCACCTAACAATATTGGTTTTGCGATTCCTTCATCAGCAACTTGCTGAGCAGCTTTCAATATTTTGTAATGATCTGCTTCAGCAAATACAACACGTTTCGGATTTTGTTTTGCTTTATTGGTAATGTTTCGAATAAGCTTATTGTCAAGACCTAAACGATTAATCAATTCTTGAGTATATGCTTCCCAATCTGTAATCTTAAACTGTGCAACACCCGATTCCATTGCTGCTTTGGCAACAGCAGGAGCTACTGTATAAATTAAACGAGGATCAATTGGTTTTGGAATAATGTATTCTGGACCAAAAGTGATATTCTTGGAATCGTAAGCTAAGTTAACGGTTTCAGGCACGGGTTCTTTTGCAAGGTTCGCAATTGCATATACAGCCGCTAACTTCATCGCTTCATTAATCTGAGTTGCTCTCACATCCAATGCACCTCTAAAAATAAAAGGAAAACCCAAAACGTTGTTTACTTGATTAGGATGATCGCTTCTACCGGTTGCCATAATCAAATCTGGACGAGCAGCAATTGCGTCTTTGTAGGGAATTTCAGGATCTGGATTCGCTAAGGCAAATACAATAGGACGCTTTGCCATGGATTGAACCATTTTCTGACTTACCACATTTCCTTTTGAAAGCCCAACAAACACATCAGCATCTTTAATCGCTTCTTCTAATGTTTTTAATTTTTTGTTTGTTGTTGCAAAAAATGTTTTTTGAACATCTAAATCATCACGATCAACACTCAAAACACCTTTACTGTCAAGCATTACAATGTTTTCCTTTTTTGCACCAACCGCGATGTAAAGCTTTGCACACGAAATTGCCGAAGCTCCAGCACCATTCACTACAATCTTAACTTTTTCTATTTTTTTCTTTGCCACTTCACAAGCATTCAACAATGCAGCTGCAGAAATAATTGCAGTACCATGCTGATCATCGTGCATCAAAGGAATATTCAATTCTTCTTTCAACCTACGCTCAATTTCAAAACATTCGGGTGCTTTGATGTCTTCTAAATTTATTCCACCAAATGTTGGCGAAATTGCTTTTACTGTATTCACAAAAGCATCCACATCGGTTGTATCCACTTCAATATCGAACACATCGATATCTGCAAATATTTTAAACAACAAACCTTTCCCTTCCATCACTGGCTTAGATGCTAAAGCACCAATATTGCCCAAGCCCAACACTGCTGTTCCATTCGAAATAACAGCAACTAAGTTTCCTTTTGCAGTATATTTATAAGCATCTTCTGGATTTTTTTCAATTTCCAAACAAGGTTCAGCTACTCCTGGCGAATAAGCCAATGACAAATCACGCTGTGAACTATGTGGTTTTGTTGGTATTACTTCAATTTTACCTGGTCTTCCTTGAGAATGGTAATCTAACGCATCTTGCTTTCTGAATTTTGCCATTTTTATATAAAATTTTTGAATTGCGAATATAACAAATTCTCAATAAATACAAGCGATTGAATATATTTTAATACCTCAAAATAGGAATATGAATTATAATTTTTATATTAGCGATTAATGAAGCCAAAACTAGTCGTATTTACCGGTGCAGGAATAAGTGCCGAAAGTGGAATAAAAACATTCCGCGACAGTAATGGATTGTGGGAAGAATACGACATAAACGATGTTGCAACGCCACAAGCTTGGGATAAAAACAAGCCATTAGTCCTTGAATTTTACAACAAAAGGCGCCAACAAATTTTAGATGCTAAACCCAACGAAGCACACAAAATTTTAGTGGAGCTCGAAAACAATTTTGATGTACAAATCATAACACAAAATATTGATGATTTACATGAGCGAGCAGGTTCAAAAAAGGTACTCCATTTACATGGAGAAATAACCAAAAGCCGCAGCAGCATTGATCCTTCACTTGTATACACCATCAAAGGCCCTGAACTAAAATTAGGTGAAAAATGTGCTAAAGGTTCACAATTACGCCCCCACATTGTTTGGTTTGGCGAAATGGTTCCTATGATGGATCAAGCCTATTTTTTAGCTGAAAAGGCTGATTACTTTGTAGTTATTGGAACTTCCTTAGCAGTATACCCAGCTGCTGGATTAATCGATTACATTCCAACCACTACTCCAAAATATTTAATCGATCCGAGCGATGTTAAAGTGAATGGAATAGCAAACCTAACCACTATAAAAGAAAAAGCCAGTATTGGTATGACAATACTGGCTAATGAGTTGTTAAAACTCTAAATTATTATTTTGTGCTAACTACTAATTTTTTAGTAATAATTGCCTTTTCATCCACTAAGAAAGAATAAAAGTAAACACCTGAATTAAGGTCGCTAACATTTAATTTCGCAACACCTTGCTTCTCATCTAATACTAATTCTTTCACCATTTTACCTAACATATCGAAAACTACAATTTTTGCCGTTTTTGCATATTCATTCACATCATATTTCATTGACACGAACGTGCTTGCTGGGTTTGGATACATGTTTGAAACGGTAGCATTCGCTTGTGCTTCATTTATTCCTACTGCAATATTAAAGTTCAATGTAAATGAAACCGAATCATTTGGATTAGCAGCATCAAAAAATGTAAATTTATACGTAGATGTTCCTACTTCTCCATTTGGAGTGTAATGCGCAATAAACGATGTATCGTTTGTTGTTCCTGCAGCTAATGATATCCCTAAAGGCGATAAATCTACACTTGGATCATAACATGCTGTCCAGCAAAAATCACCAAATGCTAAAGGTTGAACAGATACTCTGTAACGTTTTACTTTCACATTTTTAGCTACTCCAGCCATATTGTGCACTTCTGCATGGTATGCTACTTGAGAATTTACATCAGCAGTATTCACATTCACAGTGGTTCCACTAATGTTATTTCCACCACTATCATGAAGCATTAATGATTGTGCTTTTGCTGCCAAAAAGCCTAAAGCAACCATTGTAAAAGAAAGTATAATTTTTTTCATGTTTTACTATTTTTAAGTTTACTATACAAGTTTAGTGCAAAATTTTGAAAACTACAAGCTTCTTAGTATTTATCCTTATCAATTGATGACCATTTTTTTTCGAAATGACCTTGCACCTTGACGTATCTCCACAAAATAAACTCCCTTTGCAACATTTACATCAATCGCCTCCAAACCATTACTATTAGAATGATTTGCTTCATATACCAAATCCCCTACTAAGGAATACAAACGCACTTGATATGCTTCTACTTGCTGACCAACACTTACCCAAAATTTACCATTCGATGGGTTTGGAAAAATTGAAAAATCGATTGCTATATCTTCAATAATTGATGATAAGCCGCCAAAAACACCATCAACATGAAGCAAATAATATTGATCGTCAGAAAATTCCACATCAAAATATTTACCTACAATGTAATAACCATTGTTAATCGATGGAATAATGGAATACCCAATATCAACTCCTTGTCCTCCATAACCCCTTCCCCAAAGCTGATTCCCACTTGCATCTGTTTTTATGAGTGCCAAATCCATTGCCTGACCACCATTAAATGTATTACTATATCCAGTTAGGAAAAATTCACCAGCTGAATTCTCTGTTATTGAAAAACACGCATCGGCTCTATTAATAGCACCATAATATTTCTTCCAACTACTAACCCCATTGGTGTCAATCTTTTCTAAAAACATATCGAAATATGAAGCTGGAGTGCGCTCCGTTTCTCCATACGACAAAATATGATAATCAGATGAAATGTAAACTCCTTGACTTCCATTGTTCACAGAATCACCATAGGTATTCTGCCAAATAACGTTCCCAACAGAATTTAATTTACTCAACTCAACATCATATCCACCAGCACCGTGACTTTTTGTATCTGCCGATAAAATAAAATTACCGCTTGGCAATTCTTTTATCGCTGATGCATAATCATTGTCACTTCCACCAATCGATTTTGCCCACATAAAGTTACCCGCTCCATCTATTTTCAAAACCAATGAATTGTTAAAACCAAATGTATCGTTTTGAAAACCGGCTGCAATAAAACCACCATCCATTGTTTGTTCAATGTATTTTGCAGACTCATTCAGTGGAGTAGAATAAACATAACTCCAAATTATCCCACCTAACGTATCTAATTTATAAATCAAGATGTCCGCATCTCCGGGCGACACTTGTGCATCACCAAGTACTATAATATTTCCATCCGAACACTTCGCTATACAATAACCATTATTCAAATTTGCATCTCCATAATAATTCGTCCATTCTTCATTTCCGAATTTATCCAACTTAACTAAGGAAATATCAATATCACCTAAATTACCTGAACCCGAATTCCCTAAAACGAACAAACTACTTGATGAAAGCTGAACAATTGAACGCGATAAATCCTGCTGAGCAGTGCCAAGTATTTTTTCAAAATAAGTAACTTGAGAAATCACAAGTTTAGGTATAAGGAAAAATAAAACTAAAATAAAACGGGCGTTCATAATCATAGACTAATTTACTTTTTATTCAAAACATCACAACACTATTCATTTCAATATTATTAGCAATTGAACCCTCAAGCGAACATTACTTATTAACCAAAACTTTAATTTTAGGCAAATTTTTAAGCACAACACTGTGAAACGACTGTTTAGATATTTTGCTTTCCAACCAACTCATGATGTCAAAATACATTAAAAACTTTTGCTCTAGAGGATCTTTAACAACTGGCTCAAGTGATTTTTTCAATTGCTTAAAAAACTGTAATGATTCTTCTTTTGAGTTAACATTAATTAACTTACGAATAGATGTTAAAATGATTTTTTCGAGCTGATATAACTTTTGTTTTGTAGCCAAAAATCTGTAGGTAGATTTAATTCTATATTCCATAATATCAAATTTACCCAATTCATAATGCAGAACAATTTCCATTATCCTTCCTATACATTCTAAATCTTGACGGATATTAGAATCTTGAGCAATATTTGCTTTTACCAACCATTTTAAGGCTTGCTTATATTCTTCGGTAATCATTAACAAAGAAGTTACCTGCCAATAAATAATTTCCGTTAATAATTTATCTGAATCGGTATGTTTATCTAATAATTTTTCGATTTCAGGAATTAGCTGGATACATTTTTTCAAATTTCCCATTCTGAAATACACATTCAGCTTTGTATTATATGCCTTTAGAAAAATATTTAATTTTTGCGATTCACTTTTAGGCTTCAACAATTCCATTCTCGAAATATATTCGAGCGACTCATGATACCTACCTGTATTATAACACTGAATACTATGACGGTATAAAAACTGTGTAGGGAAATTGACATTTGTTTCAATTACCTGTGGATAAGCTTCAATAAGTTTAATTAGTTTCAATGAAAACTCATAACACTTCTCCGAATCATCTGTATAATTATAATAACTAGCATACAATTCATAAAACAAAATTTTTGCATTAATCGACAATGCTTGCTTTTCATTTTTTACTAATGAAGACTTCAAAAACCATTCATATGTTTTAAATTCTTTTTCATTTCTCAAAACCCCCATTTCAATGCGCTGAACATACAACCTGTTTTTTAAACTCTCGTATTCTGCTAAGTTTTTTATTTTCATAGCACTTTGCTCAATCTCTTCAATCAAAGCATCGGAGTTGTCTTTTAAAATACCCACACTGTATTGCATTCGATAGATACTCTGCTCCATCAAATTTATTTCAGGTATATAGGTTAGCTTTTCGTATTCAATTGCCATATCTTTTGCTTTTCGCAAAAGCTTTTTTGCTTGCGTGTGTAAACCTTTGTCAACTAATATCTCAATCCTATTTAACAAACTACGAATTTCTGTTGTTGAGTTTTTGTGATAGGCCTCCAAACTTTCCAATACCATATCGTATAGATAGTTTTTTGCTACGGCAAACTGTCTTACAAATTTTTCATTTCTAAATTTATGCAACAACTTTTTCTCGTTGTAATCGTCCTGTAAATCAATTGCATCAAATATTTTTGTATAGTTATTTTGCTCATTTCTCACATGAAAGTTGGCAAACTTTTTAAAATATCCTTTCTCTGATTTACTCAGTGATTTTATCAATTTAAACAGATGGTCGGTCGTTTTCATGAAAAATATAGTTTATCGAGTTCTAAATTTAAATCGCCCCAAATATATTAATTTTATTAACAAATTGAATATTTTACGACTTACGAATACTAATTATCTTTTTAATTATATTTGATTTATATTTGGATTAGAAATACATTTGAAAAACAAAAATGAAAACTATTTTACTTTTCATTGAATATTAAATATCAGAACGAATTCTCTAAATTAAATTTAATTATTAAAACCCAACCAAATGAAAAAAATTACTTTCTTAGCTTCAATGCTTGCCTTTACGGGTGCTAGCTTTGCACAGTCGCAGCGCCTTCCGCTGCTTGAGGAGTTTACCCAAGCTTCTTGTGGACCTTGCGCTGCAGCAAACCCTACATTAAACGCTTTATTAAGTGCTAATGCAGCACCGAATACAGTAAAAACTGTTTCACTTAAGTATCAAACTAGCTGGCCTGGAGTTGACCCAATGAATGCTCAAAATGCTTCAGAGGTAGCAACACGTGTTACTTATTATGGTGTTACTGGTGTTCCAGACATCGAATATGATGGGACAGTTATCTCTGGAGGTGCTCCAGGACAATTAACCCAAACAGTTATTAATAACGAATACGCTGCTACATCACCATTTACTGTTAACTTATCACACAGCTTTTCTGCTGATTACGATTCAGTTTTTATTACAATGGACATTACTTGTACACAAGCTGTTTCTGGACCATTAAAAGCACACGTAGCTTTAGTTGAGAGAGAAATTCACTTTGCTACAGCTCCTGGTTCAAATGGAGAAAAAGATTTTTACAGTATAATGCGTAAAATGTATCCAAATGCATCTGGTACAACGTTAGCAACAACTTGGACTGTTGGGCAAACGCAAACATTAACATTTGCAGACGCAATTCCTTCTTATATCTATAACATGAATGAAGTTGGTGTTGTTGCATTTATTCAAGACAACACAACTAAAAATGTAAAACAAGCAGCAATTAGCGATCCTTTAACTTTACCTGCGTCTACACAGGATGCTGGAGTTAGTGCAGTTTCTTCACCTGCTGCAATTCAATGTAATACTACTATCACTCCAACAATTACAGTTAAAAACTTTTCATCAAGTACTTTAACAAGTTGTACAGTTAACTACCAAATTGATGGTGGTGCAATTGTTTCTGAGTCATGGACTGGTTCTTTAGCGCCAAATGCAACAGCAACACATGCATTTGCATCAACAACAGTTGCTGTTGGGGGACATGCATTGAAAACATTCACAACATTACCTAACGGTGGTAACGATTGGCTTTTAAATAACAATACTAAAACTAAAAAATTCACAATTATTGGAACACCTGTTTCTGCGCCAATTGCAGAAGGATTCTCAGCCGCAGGATGGCCATATACAGGATGGGCATTAGACAACCCAGATGATGCATATGCTTGGGAACGTGTTACTAATGCAGGTGGATTCTCTTCGTCTGGACAAGCATTACGCATGAACTTCTTTAACAGTCCATCTGGTCAAATTGATGATTTTTATGTTCCTGCAGTTGATTTAACTACAGCTAACAATGCTGGTCACTTGTATTTCGATGTAGCGTATGCGCAATACCAAGCAGAAAACGACCGCTTACAAGTTCATGTTTCTACAAATTGCGGAACTACTTGGACTCAGTTGTATAACAAACAAGGGACTGCTTTAAAAACAGCACCAGCTCAAACTGCTAACTTTACTCCAAGCGCAGCACAGTGGAGAAAAGATTCAGTATCTATTACAAGCTACTTAAACAATACAAATGCTATTTTCCGTTTCAGAGGAACAAGTAACTACGGTAACAACTTATTTGTTGATAACATTAACATCAACACAACAATGGTTGGAATCGAAGAAATCAACAATACTGCTTCAATGGATGTTTATCCAAATCCATTTAGCTCAAACACTACAATTGAGGTTAACTTAACAGAAAACCAAAATGTAAAAGTGGATGTATACAATGTTGTTGGTCAAAATGTTTTCTCTGTAAACAAAGGAACATTATCAAGCGGTGAACACAAAATTGCATTGAATGCTGAAGAATTACCTTCAGGAATGTACTTTGTAACCCTTACAACTGAAAAAGGAAGAATCACAAAACGTGTTTCTGTAACTAAATAATAGTAAACATAAAGCAAATCAGCAGTTTGGCTTGTTATTTGAACATCCCCATCCTGCTGATTTGTTTTTATAAACTAATATTTTAAAACTATGATTAAAAAATCAATTATCTCAATTTGTGTGATTACCTTGTTTATCACAACTGTTAGTTTTATTCAAAATGCAGGAAGAACAATTCCTTCAATTGATGTTAAAACAATGGATGGAAAAATTTTTAACACATCGAAAATTAGTAACGATGGAAAACCAATGATTATTAGCTTTTGGGCTACTTGGTGTAAACCATGTAAAAAAGAATTAGATGCTATTGCAGAAGATTATGCTGACTGGCAAAAAGAAACAGGTGTAAAACTAATTGCGATTTCTATTGACGATGCACGTAGCTCACCAAAAGTAGCTACAGATGTAAAAAGTAAAGGTTGGGAATACGATGTTTATATTGACGAAAACCAAGATTTTAAACGCGCCATGAACGTAAACAATGTACCACACACATTCGTAGTTAATGGTAAAGGAGAAATTGTATGGCAACACAATGCTTATGCAGAAGGCGATGAAGCACATTTACTAGAAATAGTAAAAAAGGTTGCTAAAGGAGAAAAAATAGATTAATCTTTTACAAATATAATTTTGTGAATATACTTTCAAAACGACTTAAACAGGCACTAGTTCTTTTAGGACTATTCGCCTTCCAAAATAATTATGCCCAACAATTAGATTTATCAAAAATGGGCGAAGTTCATGGCAATGTGCAATTAGATGCACAATACTATCAAGAAGACTCACTGATTGGAGCACTTGCTGTGCCCGAAAAAATGGGATTTAATGGATTCGCCAATATCATTTATACAAAAGGAAACTTCACTGCAGGTATCCGTTACGAAAGCTATTTGGCAAAACTGCAAGGCTTCGATAGCAGGTATAATGGGAGTGGATTAACGTATCGTTTTGCACAATACAAAACGGATGCATTGGATGTTACCATCGGAAATTTTTACGAACAGTTTGGTAGCGGAATTACACTACGAACATACGAAGAAAGGAACTTGGGTTACGACAATATGCTTGATGGATTCAGAGTAAAATACGAACCCATAAAAGGCATTTACCTAAAAGCTTTAATTGGCAAACAACGCTTATATTTTACTCCTGGCGGAGTTGGATTAGTAAGAGGTGTGGATGCGGAGATGGATATTAATCAAACGTTCAAAAAACTAAATGAAGCAAAAGTACATGTAATATTAGGTGGTAGTTTTGTAAGTAAATTTCAAAAAGATGAGGACCCGAATTTAGTATTGCCCGAAAATGTTGGGAATTCAGCAGGAAGGGTTCGAGTTAATTTTGGCAATTTTAATTTTTCTGGAGAATATGCTCATAAAATTAATGACCCTTTGGATTCCTATCAAATTAACGACAAGCCTGTTTACAAAGAAGGAAATGCAATAATTTTTAATGCTAGTTATGCTCAAAAAGGATTTGCCTTAAACTTAGGACTAAACAGAATTGAAAACATGAATTTTAGATCTGACCGAGGAGCGAAATTAAATGATTTATTTATCAACTACATTCCACCTTTGTGCAAACAACAAACTTATGCGCTATTAACACTACGCCCATATGCATCTCAACCGAATGGTGAAATTGAGTTTACAGCCCAAGTAGATTACAAAGTGAAAAAAGGAACAAAACTAGGCGGCAAATATGGCTGGGAAATCTCAGTTAATTTTTCAGGAGCAAATGCACTGGACACAACACATTTTAATTCAACCGATTCTACTAGTTCAAACTTTGATATTGATAGTACTTTACAAGGTTATAAGTTAAATTCCTACGGATTGGGTAAAGAAAAATTCTTTAGAGACTTATACATTGAAATAAGTAAAAAATTCAGTAAAAAATTCAAAACTACATTCATTTATGATTACCAAGAATACAACTACAATGTTATTCAAAACGGTATTTCTGGTGAAGATTTTGTTTATGCTCATACCGTAATAATTGATGCGACTATGCGTTTAAAAGACGAAGGAACATTGCGCATTGAATTACAAAATTTATTCTCTGACCAAAAAACAGGAAAACAACGTGGCGACTGGGCAGCTGGAATTATTGAATACACCATTAACTCTAGTTGGTTTGCAGCTGTTCAAGACCAATGGAATTATGGCAATAGTGATTCTAAAAAACAATTGCATTATTACGGTGTAAATGTTGGATATATCAAAAATGCAACACGTATTACACTCGGCTATGGTCGTCAACGTGATGGTGTATTTTGTGTTGGTGGTGTTTGCCGACAAGTACCTGCGTCAAATGGAATTTCTCTTTCAATAACATCTAGTTTTTAATTTTCAATATAAATAAAAGATGAAACATATTTTTGCTTTATTCATTAGTATCCTGCTCATCACATCGTCATGCGACAATGTAGAGAACCCGTATCCACCTGTAAATGCAAATGCAGGAGATACAAGCACCTGCGATACAGCTGTTTTCCCTGTAATCACCAACCATATTCGCAAAGTATTGATTGAAGATTTTACTGGCCATACTTGTGGAAACTGTCCGAAAGCTGCTGCCGAATTAAAATACTGTGACTCAATTTATGCTGGACAGATTATACCAGTAGCAATCCATGTTGGTTATTTCGCTGAACCTTGTCCACCACATGCACTTCCTGCGGGAGCTCCAGCGGGTTCATTTTCGGCTGATTACAGAACAACTGTTGGAGATGATTACAACAGTACCTTTCAAGCAGGCTTATTAGGTTTACCACAAGGAATGATTAATCGAAAAAACTTCGATGCTACAAATTTCACTCATTTTGTAAATTACCCATCGCATGGTTGGACGAATTTTGTTGGAACATTTATTAGCACACCACCTGTTGCTGAAATTCAAATTATAAATGATTTTGATGCTTCTACAAAGAAAGTTTGCAGTTCTATCAAAACCGAATTTCTGAGCAACATGAATGGTAATTACAAACTAGTTGTTTTATTAACACAGGATAGCATTGTTGATTGGCAAGTAGATTATCGCTATACACCTGATGTTATTCAAAATTACACCCACCGCCATGCATTACGTGATGCAATCAATTCGGCTTGGGGTGATGATATTGCAAATGGAGCTGTAATTAGCGGACAAAGCACAATTCGCAAGTATGCATACAACATCCCTGCTGATTACAAAGGTGTTCCTACGCATGCAGAGCACATGCACATTGTTGCATATATTTATGACGCAGCTACCTACGAAGTGCTGCAAGCAGAAGAAGCAAAAGTGATTCCATAAGATATATTATAAACAATTAATTAAAGCACACTAAACTATTGGTGTGCTTTTTTGTTTTATATGTATCTTTGAATTATGAGAATCTATGGTCCATTATTTTTGCTTTTGATTTTAGTGTCTTCAACATCCGTAGCGCAAAAACGTTTTGTTCCCGGATTAAAGTTAGGTGCTACTGCTTCACAAGTAGATGGAGATACTTACCAAGGTTACCACAAAGTTGGACCAATTGCAGGTGCTACACTCAGTGCTAAATTCAATGAAAAATGGAGTGCACAATTCGAGGTGTTTTATATCCAAAAGGGAGCTAAGCACAATGGAAAGCCGGATGAAGGAGACTATAGCTTTTTTTTAATGCGCTTAAACTATATTGAAGTTCCTTTGTTATTTCAATATCATCAAAAGAAATTTACATTTGATTTAGGCCCTGGATTTGGCTATTTAATAAGTGCAAAAGAATACAATTTTTATGGTGAAATACCAGGAACAAATCCATTCAATAGCTACGAGCTAAATGGCAATATTGGCTTAAATTATATAATCGTTCATAACCTAGGAATAAGCTGGAGATTTTCCTATTCACTATTACCAATTAGAAATTTTAATACAGGTGCTAGTTATTGGTTTAACCAAGGACAAGTAAATAATCAACTTTCATTTACATTAACTTATAAATTTAACGGTGCAAAAACAGAATAAACATAAAATTGTAATAGCTATAACAGGAGCAAGTGGTTCTGTTTACGCAAAAGTACTGTTAGACAAATTACAAGCCCTGAACGATCAAATAGATACCGTTGGAGTTGTTATGAGCGACAATGCAAAAGATGTTTGGAGATTTGAATTAAATAATTCAGACTTTGATAAAATACCCTATACTATTTACGACAAAAATAATTTTTATGCTCCTTTTGCATCGGGATCAGCAAAATTTGATACCATGATTATTTGCCCATGCTCAATGGGCACAATGGCACGAATTGCAGCAGGTATAAGCAATGATTTAACGACACGTGCCGCGGATGTTATTCTAAAAGAACGCAGAAAGTTAATTTTAGTTATGCGCGATACTCCACTTAGCTTAATTCATATAAATAATATGAAAACGATTACAGAAGCTGGTGGGATCATTTGCCCTGCTAGTCCATCATTTTACAGCAAACCCGAAACAATTGAACAAATTGCAGCTACAGTTGTTGATAGAGTAATTGATTTGTGTGGCTTGAGTCAGGATAGCTACCGCTGGGGCGAAGAAAAATAATTACAAACATTTTATGGTTTTTTAACAGAAAATTGTGCTAAAAAAGTACATCTGAAAAGTAACTTTGTATCCACAATCACGTTCAACAGAGAACATTATTTAGAAATTAACCCTTAAGACAACATCCCAATTATATGTTTGAATTAAGTAAAAATATACTTGAAAAAGTGAGTTTCGATAGAGCACTTTTTCAAAAAGAATTAATGAAAGCAGCAAAATGGCTTAAACCAGACGAAAAGACCTTATTAAAAGTTTGGTGTTTAACTACATTTGGCCATATGTACAAGAATGAAATAATGGAAGTGTTTAAGAATGTTACGAAGTCGTAATAAACTTAATATTACGAGTTAGTCCATTATATTTTGTGCGTTTAACTGCGGAATCTTTAAATACCTTTTTGAAGGTTTCTTCTGTTAATTCTAACCACTCCTTTTTAGTCATTTCAAGCAAACCATTGGTTGGATTAAATTGTGGTTCATGGTGTGGTTTCGAAAATCGGTTCCAAGGACATACGTCCTGACAAACATCACAACCAAACATCCAATTATCAAATTTACCTTTTACATCTGAAGGAATAGCGTCTTTTAATTCGATTGTATAATAACTGATACATTTACTGCCATCAACTATCTGAGGAGCTACAATCGCTTCGGTAGGGCAAGCATCAATACATTTGGTACAAGTACCGCAATAATCTTTTATTGGACCATCGGCTTCCAGCTCCAAATCAATTATTAATTCAGCAATAAAAAAGAAAGAACCACTTTGTTTATTAATCAAATTACTGTTCTTCCCAATCCATCCCAATCCGCTTTTCTTTGCCCATGCTTTATCCAGTACTGGAGCCGAATCTACGAATACACGTCCATCCACATCACCAATCGTGTCCTTAATAAATTGAAGTAATTGATTTAATTTATCTTTAATAACCTCGTGATAATCAGCTCCGTACGCATATTTACTAATTTTAGGAGCAGTGCTGTCCACTTGTTTTTGCGAAGGATAATAATTCAATAACAATGACACAACCGATTTTGCACCTGGGACCAAAATGCGTGGATCCAATCTTTTATCAAAATGATTTTGCATGTAACTCATTTGTCCATGCATGTTTTTATTCAACCAGCTTTCTAATCGTGGAGCTTCTTCCTCCAAAAAATCAGCTTTAGAAATTCCCACATAATCAAACCCCAAACGTTTGGCTTCTGATTTAATTAGTAAAGAATTACGATTAGACTGATCCAAAGTAAAAGTTAAAAAAATGGAGTTAAATCAACGGTATGTTTTATTTATTCGGTATCAAATAAACTACCTTTAAACGAACGAGGTATTTTTCCTAAATGTTTGTAGGCAAGTTCTGTTGCTTCACGTCCGCGTGGTGTACGCACCAAATAACCCTCTTGAATTAGGAACGGCTCATAAACCTCTTCGATTGTGCCAGCCTCTTCACCAACAGCAGTAGATATTGTTGTAATACCAACTGGACCACCTTTGAATTTTTCGATGAGTGTAGAAAGAATGCGAATATCCATTTCATCCAATCCGTTTTTATCAACGTTTAATGCCGACAAACCAAAGTGTGCAATGTCCATGTCAATATTTCCATCCCCTTTTATTTGGGCAAAATCACGAATACGTCTGAGCAATGCATTCGCAATACGAGGTGTACCTCTACTTCTTCGTGCAATTTCATGAGCAGCATCTTCAGAGATTGGAACATTTAAAATATCCGCAGCACGTGTTATAATTTGTTTCAATAATTTAGCATCGTAATAATTCAAACGTGAGTTAATACCAAATCGAGCACGCAATGGTGCTGTTAACAAACCACTACGAGTAGTAGCACCAACCAATGTAAACGGATTCAATTTAATTTGAACGCTTCTTGCATTGGGTCCACTATCAATCATAATATCAATTTTATAATCCTCCATTGCTGAATATAAGTACTCTTCAACAATCGGACTTAAGCGATGAATTTCATCAATAAAAAGCACATCGTATTCTTCCAAATTGGTAAGCAAACCTGCTAAATCGCCAGGCTTATCCAATACAGGACCAGAAGTTATCTTAATATTTACACCCAATTCGGCAGCAACAATATTAGCCAAGGTTGTTTTTCCTAAACCAGGAGGACCATGCAATAAAATATGATCCAATGCTTCACCACGTTGCTTCGCAGCTTTAACAAATATTTTTAGATTCTCAACTACTTCTTTCTGACCCGTAAAATCGGAGAAGTCGGCTGGACGAAGAGCTTTTTCAAACTCTTTTTCGGCTGAACTTAAATTTTCGCTATCAGGATCTATGTTCGGATTCATTATCAATCAATGTATTTAACAAAAATAAGAAAAGCATCCCGATTATGGAATGCTTTTCATACTATTTTATAATTATTATGTCTATTTCAATGTAATGTTGCTTTCGCCAATTACAACATCATCAGCTATAATTTCAATTAAGTATTTCCCTGGTACAAATGGATTAGGATTTGCACAAAAAACATCTACAGCAACTTCTTCGTTTTTGTAATTAATATCTTGTTTCCCAGCAAAAAAACCTTTTGAGCCATTAAATTTAACCATGTTCATATCATCTGGTGATTTGCAAATTTCTTTACCATCGGGAGATACAATGCGAACATAAACTGTTTTAACCCCATTTTTAGCAATCTTATTTTCACCAATAACACATGAAACCTTGATACGTTCAACACGAGAAGCTTTTGTTGTTTCAACTTCTTTCGTTCCACCTGATTTGAATTTTACACCTTTTACTGTTGGATTTTCAGCTTTTAAAATTGATCCTAAGTTTACTGTACTTTGAAGTTTTTCCTTGTCTTTCGACAATTGAGAAGTTTTATCTTTCTCTGCAGTTAAGTCTTCCGAAACCTTAGCTTTTTCAGCTAAAATTGTTTTGTTTAAAGTGTTTAATGAATCAATTTCTACCACATAGTGTTTCATGATACTACGCAATGTTTCTGTTTCTTTACGTAACTTGGAAATGATGTATGCATCACCTTTGTGTTTCTCTGCTTGCTCTATCAATTCAGCAATTTCAGCGCGCTTTGCCTCCAATTCCTTTTGTAATCCAGCATCATTTGTTTGCAATGTTGCGTATTCCTTTTGTAATTCTAACAAATCAGCTTTTACATTATCGCGCTCAACAATAACTTGTTCTTTCTCTACAACAACCGTGTTTGCTCTATTTTTCTCTTGCCACCATAACCAAGCAAAAGTTAAATTACCTCCAATTAATAGAAATAAAAAGATTAGCAAAACCTTATTATTCGACTTTTTTTCTTCCTGATTGTTTTCCATAATTTATTTGAATCTATATTTTAGCATTGCAAAGTTATGCAATTTATATTTTATACTAACAAAAACGTATGATAAACGATTTTATATCACTGATATATCCTAAAATATGTGCTGCATGTGGTAAAAGCTTATTTAAAAATGAAGATTGCATTTGTACCTATTGCAGGTTTCACTTACCAAAAACCAACTATCACCTTACTAACGAAAATCCAATTGAAAAATTATTCTGGGGGAGAGTTAATATTTACTCTGCTTCAGCTTTTTACACTTTTGGTAAAGGAGGCAAAGTGCAACAGTTGATTCATCAACTAAAATACAAGGGACAAAAGGATGTTGGAATTACAGTTGGTAAACTATATGGTTATGAGCTAAAACGTTGCGAAAAATTTAAAAACATCGATACCATCATCCCAGTGCCATTGCATCCCAAGAAAAAGAAAAAAAGAGGATACAACCAAAGTGAATTATTTGCGGAAGGCTTAGCTTCGAGCTTAAAGGTACCAACCGATTTTAAAACACTTTACAGGGCAAAAGAATCGAGTACTCAAACAAAAAAATCAAGATTTAGTAGGTGGGAAAATGTTGAGTCAATCTTTCAATTAAAAGACAAGGAACGATTGAAAGGGAAACACATTTTATTGGTAGACGATGTAATTACTACAGGAGCAACATTAGAGGCTTGTGCACAAGCCTTGCAACAAATACCAGATGTAAAATTGAGCATTGCTACAATTGCCTATGCAAACAATTAATCAGAAATAATACGATTAATAATAGCCGCTTTTTTTACTAACTTTGCCTCATGGCAGAATCATTAATTCTAACAGGTACTACAAAAAAGGAAAAATACGAATCGTTGATTCCTCAAATCAAGGCATTGGTTGATGGAGAAAGTGATTACATCGCAAACATATCCAACATCATGTCGGCATTAAAACATGGCATGGATTGGTTTTGGGTAGGTGTTTATTTTGTGAAGCAAGAGCAGTTAGTACTCGGACCGTTCCAAGGACCAATTGCATGTACACGCATTGCATTTGGCAAAGGAGTATGTGGAACATCTTGGAAAGAAAAGAAAACGATTATTGTTGAAGATGTAGAAAAATTTCCTGGACATATTGCTTGCAGTAGTTTATCAAAATCAGAAATTGTACTCCCTGCATTCGATAAAAACGAAAATGTGACATTGGTTTTAGATATTGATAGTGAACATTTGGCAACCTTTGATGAAACAGATAAATTTTATTTGGAACAGGTGATGCGACTAATAGAAAACCTTCATTAAATAAGTTCCAAGGGCAGAATAACTCAGCAGCTAAAATGTATAGTATTATAAAAAGTAATTTTCGTCTTTGCCTTTTAGCAGTGAATTTGCTATTCATATACTCCTGTGCACAAATAGTGGCTCCAGGTGGCGGCAAAAAAGACACAACAGCTCCTGTAATTTTAAAATACAGTCCAGATAGTGCAACATTAAATTTCACTGCAAAAACAATTGAAATAAATTTTGACGAATACATTCAATTGAAAGATTTAAATAATCAGTTAATTATTTCTCCCTTATTAAATAAAACACCCGACATTGATGTAAAAGGAAAGACATTGATAGTGGAATTCGATAAGGATGAAGTGTTAAAATCAAACACTACCTATTGCATCAGCTTTGGAAATGCAGTAACCGATGTGAATGAAGGAAACCCCGTTGAGAATTTTCAATATATTTTTTCGACCGGAACATTTATTGATTCCTTAATAGTAAAAGGAAAAGTACAATCAGCTTTTGATCATAAAACTGAAAAAGGATTGCTAGTGATGCTTTATTCGGATTTAACGGATAGTGTAATTTACAAATCGCAACCCGATTATTTTGCAAAAACAAAAGCAGATGGATCCTTTGAAATCAATAATGTAAAAAACGGAACATATAAAATCGTTGCCATCAAAGATGCAAATGCGAATTATAAATACGATGTAGAAAATGAGAGCATTGCGTTCACGGATAGCCTCGTGAATCCATCCGACAAAAAAACGATTAACCTGGAATTGTTTCAAGAGCCTGCTAAAAAAGTATTCCTAAAAAAAGCAACTCATCCATCCTATGGCAAATTTGATTTTGTATTCAGTCAAGGCTCCGATAGCATTCGAATAAATAATTTAAGTAATGACTTAAAAGGTGTTCAAGAATATGTTGAATTTTCAAAAAATAAAGATTCGTTAAGTTATTGGATTACCAATTATCAAAAAGATTCCATTGTTTTACAATTGAGTAATGGCAATCAGATTATTGACACGCTTGAATTTAAATTTATTAATAAGGAGGATGCCTTGAAAGCAAAACGTAATCCTTTAAAACTTTCGGTTATTTCAAGTCCAGATGGGAGTAAGAATTTTGATTTAAACAAAAATGTAATACTTGATTTCTCCAATCCAATTAAAAGCATTGCAAACACGAATGGGACCCAAATAAAAATGGATTCAAGTAAAATAGCTAGTGCAAAAATTGAATTTGTGATTTTTAATGATTTCCGAACGACAGTAAACACCATTATTTCAGATAGTGTTACAAAAAATAGTTCATGGAGAGAAAACACCAATTACCAATTATACATTCCACCAAACACATTTACTGACATTTTTAACTTAAGCAATGACAGTATTACTGTTGATTTTAAAACCCGTGAATTAAAATATTATGGAACTTTAAAATTGAATATTTCTATTCCAGAAACGAAGAATAATTACGTTGTGCAACTTATAGATGAGCAAGGAAATGTGACAAGAGAAGATTTTATAAAAAAATCGGAAGTACTGAACTACGACTATTTACAACCAAAAAAATACAAATTAAAAATTATTGTTGATGAAAATAGCAACCAAAAATGGGATATAGGAAATTACATGCAGCATAAACAGGCTGAAAAAACAATCTTTAATTCGGAGCTAATCAATGTTCGTTCTAATTGGGATATGGAATTGGACTGGAAAGTGCAATAGAACAGAAGATTAAGCAATATTAAACTCATCAGCATCATCCAACACAGGAAATTGTTTTCTGAATTCTTCTAAATCAGCATACGACAATGTAATGGTTTCTATGCCATCATCATGTGCATGCAATTTTGTAATTAGCTCACCTTTAAAATTAATCACTGCTGAATCGCCCGAATGATAAATTTCATTGCCATCATTCCCTACTCTGTTTACTCCTGCAACATAACATTGATTTTCGATGGAACGAGCAAGTAATAATGTTTTCCATGGATGATTTCTTCTCTCGGGCCAATTGGCAACATATAGCAACAAATCGTAACGATTGTTATTTGTATTTCTTGCCCAAACAGGAAAACGTAAGTCGTAACAAATTAGTGGACAAATTCTCCAACCTTTAATTTCCTCTACTATCTTTTTTGTTCCCGCAGCATAATGTTTATCCTCATTTGCCATTGTAAACAAATGACGTTTATCGTAAGTAGAATAAGAGCCATCGGCTTTCATCCACACCAAACGGTTGTAATAGTTTCCATTTTCTTCACAAACAAAACTGCCTGTTATCACACAATTCTTTTTTAGAGCTTGTTCTTTCATCCAAGCAACTGCCTTTCCATTCATCGACTCAGAAAGCTTTTCAGGTTGCATGGTGAACCCTGTTGTAAACATTTCAGGAAGCACAATCAAATCGGTTGGTTCAGAAATGGAAATTATTTTTTCCGAAAATTGTTCCAGATTCTTATCTATATTCTCCCAAACTAAATTTGATTGTATGATTGTAGTTTTAAGATTTTGCATCATTAGATTGTATTAATTATTGCTGCTGCTTTTTCCAATGTTTCTTCTTTTTTAGCAAAACAAAAACGCAAAACATGGTTATCCACCCCTTCGTGATAAAAAACAGAAATAGGAATAGCAGCGAGCTTAAACTCCTTTGTTAAACGGATTGCATAATCTGTATCTTTTTCGGAGCTTAATTTTTTATAATTGAGCAACTGAAAATAAGTTCCAGCAGAAGGTGTTAATTCAAATCGTGAATTTCTAATTAAAGAGATAAAATAATCGCGCTTCTTTTGATAAAAATTACCCAACTCTACATATTGATTTTTTTGTTGCAGAAATTCGGCTAAAGCAAACTGAATTGGTGTATTGGTAGAGAACACTAAAAACTGATGCACTTTTCTAAATTCATTCATCAAATTTTGAGGAGCAACGCAATAGCCTACTTTCCATCCTGTTGCATGATAGGTTTTTCCAAACGATGAAATAATAAAACTACGTTCTGCTAAATGCGGATAACGTGCGACACTTTGGTGTGCATGCCCATCAAAAATAATGTGCTCATACACCTCATCACTAATGATAACAATATCTGTATCTTTTGTTAGCTTTTGCAGCATTACCATATCAGCAGCCGACATGATACTACCAGTTGGGTTATGCGGAGTGTTCACAATAATCATCTTTGTGCGATGATTCATCATTTTTTTCACCTCTTCCCAATCAATGGAATAGCTTGGCGCTTTTAATTGTAAATAAACAGTTTTACCACCATTCAATTCAATGGCTGGTTGGTAACAATCGTAAGCCGGTTCGAAAACAATTACTTCATCCCCCTCACGAATAATTGCAGTTATTGCGGTATAAATTGCTTGTGTAGCACCAGCAGTAATTGTTATTTCTGTATCGGGATTGTATTGTGCACCATATAATTCTTCTGTTTTTTGAGCCAGCATTTCGCGAAGCTGAATTAAGCCTGCCATGGGTGCATACTGATTATTTCCTGCTTTCATGTACTTACTTACCAATTCGATTAAATCGGGATTGCATGAAAAATCGGGAAAACCTTGTGACAAATTGATGGCATTGTTTTCTGCTGCCAATTTGCTCATTACTGTAAATATGGTTGTACCCACATTGGGTAATTTACTATTGATTAAATTCGGGAAGTTCATAGTGATAAGGAATAGCTATTAATTGTGCTTTATTAAACCAAATGTAAAATATTTTTCCAGCATATTCTATGAAAATAAAGCAATATTTATTCGGTTTAATTAATTGATTAACTTACTTTTGCGCGAAATATTTTAAAAATTAAAATTCACACAAATGACAATTGATTTAAACAAAGTGGTTTCTGTTAACTATCACTTAACAATAAAGGGAACCGAAGAGCATGTTGAACAAACAAGCAAAGAAAATCCTTTCTTATTCCTTTACGGTACTGGAGGTTTATTGCCAGATTTTGAAAACAACTTAAAAGGCAAAAAAGTAGGTGATACATTCGACTTCTTTATTGATGCTGTAAATGGTTACGGTGTTCGTGACGAACAACATGTTGTAATGATTCCTATTGATGCATTTTTAGGTGAAGATGGAAAATTGGATGAAGAAAATGTAAAAGTTGGTGTTACATTACCAATGGTAGATAATGAAGGAAACCGCTTATACGGAAAAGTTCAAGAAATTACTGCTGAATACGTAAAAATGGATTTTAATCATCCTTTGGCTGGTCAAGATTTACATTTTAAAGGTGAAGTATTGGAAATTCGTGAAGCTACTGAAGAAGAATTAGCACACGGACATGCACATGGCCCACACGGTCATCACCACTAATTAAAACAAAAATTCTAAAAACAGTTGATAGTACTATCAACTGTTTTTATTTTATACCCTATGGATCTTATTCTTAAACAACCGAATGCGTTGGAGTTCAAACAAATTTGCGATTACATCAATGAATTTGAATTGGACAATCGCGCATTACAAAAAGATGAATTCATTGGAGCATATCGCAACGATGAATTGGTTGGATTTGGAAGAATTAGAAAACATAAAGATTGTAATGAGTTATGTTCATTAGGCGTAATCACCAATGAACGAAGAAAAGGAATTGGAAAGGCATTGGTAAATGCTTTAATTAAAAAAGAGGGTGACAATCTTTATTTAGTATGCATTATCCCTGATTTTTTTGAGCCTTTTGGATTTATTGAAACAAACAATTACCCAATTTCCATACAAGATAAAGTTGATTATTGTACCAACGAACTTGTGGTGCAGGAAAAGTATATTGCAATGAAATTTTTGGGCTAATTAATTACCAAAATTCATTGGTACGCTTTTTACCATATCAACAGGATAGTTCTTTTTTACAAATAACTTTCCTACTCTTAAATTCCCTTTTAGTCCAACCTTAATACTTTTGCTGGTAGCAATCGATAATAAATTAGGAAGTTCTGCTATACTCAATTTCGAAAAATCGGATTTGATATTGAATGTATAAGCTTGTGATGTGTTTGCTTTTATTTTAACATTATTCGTAAGAATAGCTTTTCCAACATTCATATTACTAAATGTTGCATCCAAATCTGATTTATAAATGGTGAAAGCTACTTTATTCGGATTTTTAATTTTTGCAGTGATGTCAACATCAATTCCTTGCTGAGATATTTTATTCACTTTCACATTTTCGATTCCTTCAAAAGTAACATCTTGAAAGTCGCCACAAGAGCTAAGAACAAGTGTTAAAAAAACAAATAATGACACTGCTATATTTTTCATATTGAAATTTATTTTTTATAAAACGAAAGAACGCAAAGAAAATTATCTCTGCGTTCCTTTTATATGATTAATGAAGATTATTTTTTAAAATCTGCAAAGTATTTGTAGAAATAAGGAATTGTTTCAATACCTTTTAAGTAATTGAAAACACCATAATGCTCATTAGGAGAATGGATTGCATCCGAATCCAAACCGAATCCCATTAATACAGAATCCAAACCTAATTCCGATTTAAACATGGCAACAATTGGAATACTTCCACCACTACGAACAGGTACTGGTTTTTTACCATATGTTGTTTCCATGGCCATACTTGCTGCTTTGTAAGCACCTGATGTACTTGGTGTAACAACCGGTTCGCCACCATGATGAGGAGTTACTTTTACTTTCACTGATTTTGGAGCAATGCTCTCAAAATAATTTTTAAATAACTCAGTAATCTTATCTGAATTTTGGTGTGGTACTAAACGCATCGAAATTTTCGCATATGCTTTTGATGCAATCACCGTTTTTGCACCTTCACCTGTATAGCCACCCCAAATACCATTTACATCAAGTGTAGGGCGAATTGAATTGCGTTCATTTGTAGTATAACCATCCTCCCCATGAATATCAGAAAGGTCTAATGACTTTTTATATCCATCTAAACTGAATGGCGCTTTTGCCATTTCTGCACGCTCTTCTGCACTTAAAATTTCAACATCGTCATAAAAGCCAGGTATGGTAATATGGTTTTTATCATCTTTCATTTTAGCAATCATTTCGCACAAAATGTTGATTGGATTAGCCACTGCACCACCGTATAAACCAGAATGCAAATCACGGTTTGGACCCGTTACTTCTACTTCTACATAACTCAAACCTCTTAATCCAACACAAATAGAAGGAATATCATTTGCAATAATTCCGGTATCAGAAATCAAAATGACATCTGCTTTTAAGCGTTCTTTATTTTGTTTAACGAAAATAGCGAGGTTGGTAGAACCAACTTCTTCTTCGCCTTCAATCATAAATTTAACATTACATGCTAATGTATTTGTTTGCATCATCAATTCGAATGCTTTTACATGCATGTACATTTGACCTTTGTCATCGCAAGCACCACGAGCAAAAATTGCTCCTTCGGGATGTAATTCTGTTTTTTTGATAACTGGTTCAAATGGCCCTGAAGTCCATAATTCAATTGGATCAGCAGGTTGAACATCGTAATGACCGTATACTAAAACGGTAGGTAATTTTGGATCAATGATTTTTTCGCCATATACAATTGGATAACCAGCTGTTGGACAAATTTCTACTTTATCAGCACCTGCAGCAATTAATTTTTCTTTGATTGAATCTGCTGTTCTGATAACATCATTTTTGTATGCTGGATCAGCACTTACCGATGGGATTCTTAAAAGTTCGAACAATTCGTTTAAAAAACGGTCCTTATGAGCATCAATGTATGCGTTAATGTTTGAATTTGAATTCATATGCTAAATTTTGATAATTATTGTAAAATGTATACTGCAAATTTGCATAATATTATTGATATTAAAAGGATTATCTTGAGTAAACAAGATAATTTCCTACGCCTAAAATCGGGAACTACCTTTGCAGACTATTTTTTTCTATTTTTAGGTTTCAAGCAACCATTTAGAGTACAAATGCATCTTAAAATAAAGGCAGGCAAAGAGATTTGGACTAAATAAGTATTAGTTTCGACAAGTGCTTAAAAAACAAAGACCAAGGACTACTTTTCGGTACTTTTCAGTATATTTGCTTGTTAATCAGAATGTAATACAATGAACTTAATTTACAAAAGCTATTTTAAAGCACTTTCACTAAATGCACTGTTACTCTTAATGTGTTTGTTTCCAAACGCATCAAAAGCTCAGTTAACAACTAGTACAGCAATGACTCCAACCCAATTGGTGCAAAATGTGTTGCTAGGAAGTGGTATTGTAGCAACAAATATTACCTACACTGGTGATGCTTTCGCTAGAGGAACATTTAATGGGACAGCTTCCAATGTGGGCTTAGCATCTGGGGTCATTTTATCATCTGGAGATATTTCAAATGCAGTTGGACCTAATAACCAAACAGGTGTTTCTACTTCCAATGGTTTAAATGGAGACTCGGATTTAGATCAAATCATGAATCCAACCATGAGTTATGAAGCATCGATTTTGGAATTTGATTTTATCCCAACTTCTGACACCGTAAAATTCAGATATGTATTTGGATCAGATGAATACATGGAGTTTGTAAGTACATTCCCTGGTGGTATTAATGACGGGTTCGGATTCTTCATCAGTGGTCCTGGTATTACTGGCCCTTTTTCTAATAATGCTAAAAACATTGCATTGGTTCCTGGCACATCTTTACCAGTAACCATGTTCAATTTAAATTTGAATAACAATGGTCAATATTACTTTGACAATGAAAATCCTCCAGGAAATTCCATTCAATACGATGGTTTTACGGTTCCGTTAACTGCTATTACAAACGTTCAATGTGGTTCTACTTACCATATCAAGATTGCAGTTGCAGATGGTGGTGACGGAATTATTGATTCAGGTGTGTTTCTAGAAGAAGGAAGTTTCTCAAGTACAGGAAATGTATTCTTAACAACGAATACAAACTTTGGAGGAGCACCTTCAAATAATGATACGCTATTTTATGAAGGATGTGGCGCTGCTACCATTACATTCGACAGAGGAACAAACCATTTAGCATTTGCTGATACCATGAATTATGCAATTGCAGGTTCTGCTACAAATGGGATTGACTATTCAACAATTAATACAGAAGTAATATTCGTAATTGGACAACAAACAGCAACGGTAACAATCAATTCTCTTTCTGATTTGTTAAATGAGGGAATGGAAACCGTTGTTTTAAATGTGTACAACACTTCCCCTTGTGGAAATGTAAACGATACAGCTACTGTTACCTTGTACATTATTGATTCGCCACCGCTTTCTGTGAGCTTGAATAACGATACAACCTTATTTTGTCCTTTTCAAAATTTACCATTAACAGCTACTGCTACTGGTGGAGTTGCAATTGGAAATTATACGTATACATGGACGAATGCAACTAGCACAACCAATAGTGCTCTTGTTAATCCAACAGTTACTACAACCTATTATTTAACTGTTACTGACAGTTGCAACAATACAGCTTCTGATAGCATCACTGTTACAATTATTCCTTATACACCTTTACAAATGACATTTAATAATGATACTATTATTTGTGGAGGCAATGATGTACTGTTAGATGCGAATGTTACACAAGGTCGACCAGATTATATTTACAATTGGTCACCTAACATTTCAAATACCGACAATGTAACAGTTAGTCCTGGAGCAGATATCACCTATACACTAACAGTAACGGATGCTTGCGGATTAAGTATTTCAGACCAAGTAACAATTACTGTTTATCCGATTATAGCAGATTATGGCTACAATTTTACAACCAATCAAACGGTTCAGTTTTTCAATCAATCTTCGGGTGCTGTTACGTATGAATGGAATTTTGGAGATAATTCATTTGATTCTACTTCAATCGATGAAAACCCTGTTCATTATTATGCAACGGATGGTACTTATACGGTTACACTTATTTCAACCAATCAAGAAGGATGTAAGGATACTACAACACAAACATTAATTGTTTTGCCTGATTTTTATTTCTATTTCCCAAATGCATTTACTCCAAATAGCAATGGAAAAAATGATTTGTACATGGCTTATGGTGTCGGTATAAAATCTTTCAGAATGCGAATTTTTGACCGTTGGGGAGAATTGATTTTCGAAACAACAGATTTATATACTGGTTGGGATGGAACATACAAAGGCAAAAAACTACCTGGAGGAATTTATCCTGTTGTTTTTGATTTGGAAGGCTATTCAGTTGATCCAAAACAAAAATATGGTCACGTTACTTTAATACGTTAATTTATTTTTTATGAAAAATAACTATTTTAAAATTGCTGCTGCATCATTAGCATTCATTTTCAGCTACAATGCTCAAGCACAACTCACTGTTAGCAATGCATTAACACCAGCACAATTGGTACAAAATGTTTTGCTTGGATCGGGAGTAACTGCCACCAATATTACATTTACTGGAACAGCGGATGCAAGAGGAGAATTCAATGGAACAACTTCAAATATTGGATTCCCGGCTGGAGTAATTTTAGCCACAGGTGATATTGGTGTAGCTGTTGGACCAAACAACTTAGGAAGTTTAAGCAATGGAGGATCTGGAAATATTTCAACTGACGCACAATTGACAAGCATTGCAACGAACACATTATATGATGCTGCTATACTTGAATTTGATTTTGTACCACTTGCTGATACTTTAAAATTTAGATATGCATTTGGCTCAGAAGAATACATGGAATTTGCAAATTCAAGTTACAATGATGTATTTGGATTTTTTATTTCAGGACCCAATCCTTCAGGAGGAAATTACACTAATCAAAACATTGCATTAATACCAGGAACCTCCACACCAGTTACTATTAACAATGTAAACGGAGGAAATAATGCCGCTTATTATTTTAATAATGAAACGCCTGCTGGTGCAACTATTCAGTACGATGGTTTTACTGTTCCTTTAACAGCAATAGCGCCTGTTCAGTGTGGATCAACCTATCACATTAAAATTGCGATTGCAGATGCAGGTGATGCTAGTTGGGATTCAGGAGTATTTTTAGAAGCAGGAAGCTTTACATCCGTTGGTGTACAAATTATTCCTGAAATTAGTTACGGTGGTGCAAACGATTCTACTTTATATGAAGGTTGTGGAAATGCATGTATTTACTTTGTTAGAACATCCAATATTGCTGTTCAAGATACCATTAACATTACCATTGGTGGAACGGCTGTAAACGGAACCGATTATTATGACAACAATGTTGGTCCTGGAACATTGCTTCCTTCGCAATTAATATTTGCACCAGGACAAGACTCTGTGTTATTTTGTATTAATGCGGTATCCGATGGTGTAGCTGAATCACTTGAATCCATTACCCTTTTAATTCAACCAACGGGCTCTGCATTTTGTGTTCCTCCTCCAACATCCGCAACTATCTATTTATCAGAATACAGTCCAATTATTTTAACAACAAGTGATACGACATTGTGTAATAGTGGTGGAACAGTAACGTTAAATACAACTGTAACAGGAGGTGTTGAGCCTTATACCTATACTTGGACAAACGGTGCTGCGCCTATTGCTGATCCAACAGTGAGCGTTAGTTCAACAACCAACTTTACTGTTACTGTATCTGATGCTTGTACGGGTGCTCCCGATCCAACACCAGCAGTTGTAGACAGCGCATTGGTAACTGTTGCTACATTTGTTCCACTTACCGTAAATGCAGGAAATGATGTAATAGTTTGTCCTGGTGACTTAGTGAATATGCTAGCTTTAGTTAGTGGTGGTGGACCACCCTATTCATATGCATGGACAGTAATTTCAGGAAGCGATACATTGTCTCCAACAAATGGCAATCCAACAAATTTAATTGCAAATACAAATGGAACCTATCAAATTATCATAACTGATGTTTGTGGAAACACTCAAAATGATCAAGTAAATGTGATTGTAGAAGGTAGTTGTGCCTTGAGTATTCCAAATATTATAACACCTGATGGAACTGGTCCTTCGCAAAATGAAACATTTTATGTGGCAAACCTTGAAAAATATCCGAATGTATCATTAGCTGTATACAATCGTTGGGGAAATAAAATATACGAAAGCTCAGATTATAAAAACAACTGGAATGGTGGTGGACAAGCAGATGGAACCTATTATTATGTTTTAACGGTTCCTTCATCTGGACAAGTTGTTGCAAAAACAAATCCAACACCTGTTACAGGAAGTTACAATGAGAGTAAAGAAGAAACAACAAAAGTATTTGCTGGATTTTTTCAAATTGTACGATTAAAATAAATCGCATTTGCGAGTTAAAAAAATGAGGATTAAACAGTATCTCATACTACTATTTTTAACTCTACTAAGTTTTAAAAATTTCGCTACTCACATTGTGGGTGGCGAAATTTATTATGACTGCCTTGGTAACAATAATTATAAAATCACCTTAAAAGTTTATCGCGACTGTTATTTAGGACAAGTAGGTTTTGATGACCCAGCAACAATTTTCATTTTTGACAACAATGGTGTTTTTGTTGACAGCGTTCAAATGCCATTACCCACACCAGTAGTTTTACCCATTACCATCAACAATCCTTGTTTTGTTCCGCCAACAGATGTATGTGTTGAAGAAGTAATTTACGAAACAACTATTAATCTTCCTCCATCTGCAGGAGGTTATAACATTACCTATCAACGTTGCTGTAGAAATGGTTCTATTTTAAATATTATTGACCCAGGCAATGTGGGTTCAACTTACATGACGCACATTCCTGATCCAGGTTTGGCGATATGCAATAGTAGTGTTCGATACAATTATTTTCCACCCATTTTTTTATGCGCAAATGTTCCATTGATCTTTGATCATTCCGCAACAGATCCAGATGGCGATTCTATTTTTTACCAATTTTGCGATCCATATCTTGGCTTAGACCCAAGCTGTCCATGGTTAGGTCCACAAGGAGCAGCATCCGGATGTGCTGCTATCGGAAATCCTCCACCTTTTTCTTTCGTTCCTTGGTTTGCTCCATACAATGGTAGCTACCCAATGAGTTCATCACCAGCAATGGCTGTAAATTCAACAACAGGATTAATGACAGGAACTCCTGACATGATTGGACAATGGGTAGTAGGAGTTTGTGCGTATGAATATAGAAATGGCGTTTTAATCAATACAAATAAAAGAGATTTTCAATTCAATGTAGTTAACTGCCCAGGCTTACCTGTTGCATCCATTCCACAACAGCAAACATTTTGTTTTGGATACACCGTTAATTTTTCTCAAACGAGTGTGAATGCATTTAGCTATCAATGGAATTTTGGAGATCCAAGTACCGTGCTCGATACATCCTCAATTCAATCACCTACCTATACTTATCCTGCTCCTGGAAATTACAATGTAACGCTCATTATTAATCCAGGAACCTTGTGTGCAGATACTGCAATTAATACATTTAACATACAACCGTTACTTGATCCGAATTTTATTTCGCCTCCAGGCGAATGTATTTATGAAAACAGTTTTAACTTAACTGCTGCAGGTGCATTTATGGGCAATGGAACATTCACGTGGAATTTTGGATCGAATGCAATACCTACTTCTAGCACTTCTCAAAATCCAACAAATATTGTATTTGATTCAGTAGGGATCTTTCCTGTAACACTAACTGTGAGTGAAAATGGATGTACAGAAACATACACGTCTAATTTAGAAGTGTATCCCAAACCTATTGCAGACTATGGATTAGCTACCGCCTTAGCCTGCGATTTGCAACCTGTTCAATTTCTTGATAGCTCATTAGCCACTACTCCACTTACTTATTCATGGACATTTGGTGATGGGACCTCTTCTTCAGAACAAAACCCATCTCATTTGTATCCAGCAATCGGAAATTACCCAACGAGCTTAATTGTAGCAAACAGCTATGGTTGTAAAGACACCTTTGCATTGCCATCACCTTTGGGTGTGTATCCATCACCTGTTGCAGGCTTCACAGTTACTCCACAAGATACTTCTATCTTTCATCCGTTAGTAACCACATTTGATCAAAGCATTGGCGCAATCGATTGCAACATTTCTTTCGGTGATGGCTGGTCGAGTAACAATTGCGACACTACCCATAATTATTCTGCACCAGGTACCTATACACTCATGCAAGTTGTAACAAATACGAATGGTTGCAAAGACACCGCCTATTTGGATGTTATCATTCGTCCAGAATTTTTATTCTGGATTCCAAATGCATTTACACCAAACAACAATGGCTTAAACGATGTGTTTAAGCCAGTTATATTGGGAGTTCATAATTATGAATTTTTAATCTTTGATCGTTGGGGCGAACAGATATTCAAAACCAACGATATGAATGAAGGATGGAATGGATTCTTTAAAGGCCGATTGTGCACCAACGATGTATTTGTTTACAAGATTGTATTCAGAGATGATGTAGACAATTTGGATCACCAATACATTGGACGCGTTACACTCGTTCGATAATTATTTTCCCATCAACAATTTAAATCCTTTTCCGTGTACATTAATTAATTCAACAGAAGTATCTTCTTTTAAATACTTACGAAGTTTTGCAATGTATACATCCATGCTTCTTCCATTAAAATAATTATCATCGTTCCAAATTGTTTTTAAGGCAAAATTACGATCCAACACATCGTTTGCATGCAAACACAACAGCTTTAACAATTCTGCTTCTTTGGTTGTAAGCTTTTGTTGGGCACCTTTTAAATCAAGCACTTGGTGCTGATAATCAAATTTATATTTACCAATTTTAAAATCCGATTGATCCGAATTTTTAACAGCCTTACTTTCTGTTCTTCTTAAAATTGCTTGTAAACGCATTAGCAATTCTTCCATACTAAATGGTTTTGTAATGTAATCATCTGCCCCTACTTTGAATCCTTCAATGGCATCTTCTTTCATCGATTTAGCCGTAAGGAATACAATGGGAATATTTACATCAATTGCACGAATTTCTTTCGCCAATGTAATACCATCTTTTACTGGCATCATTACATCCAAAATACAGATGTTGAATTTATCTTTTGAAAAAACATCGTAGCCTTGTTTGCCATTCACAGCAAGTGTAGTAGCATACCCTTTTGCATCGAGGTATTCTTTTAATAGATTTCCTAAATTAGGATCATCTTCTACCAATAAAATTTTTGTTTTTTCCATGATTGTATTTTATAAATTATTTTCTAAATTAAATGGCAAGAACACTGTAAAGACAGAACCTTTACCCAATTCACTTTCTACACTTATTGAACCTTCGTGTTTTTCAACCACTGCTTTCACATAACTCAAGCCTAAACCAAATCCTTTCACATTATGTATGTTTCCAGTAGGAACACGATACATGGTGTCGAAAATTCGTTTTTGATTGTCCTTACTTATCCCAATTCCATTGTCCTGTACCGAAATAAAAACTCCTGTATCATCATTTTTGGTAGTGATTTTTATTTGCGGCTTTTCGGCAGAATACTTTAAAGCATTATCAATTAAATTAAAAATGATGTTGGTTACATGGACTCTATCGGCATGAATGATGAATTGTGTGGCATTTAAATTTTTTTCAATTACACCTTCTTTGTTCTCCACTTGCAATTTAATATTGGTAATGGTTTGTTCAATTAGTGTATGAATATCAATTTGATGAATTTTTAATTTGAATTGTCCTTTATCCAAAATGGCAGTCTGTAATATATTTTCTACCAATAAACTCAAACGTTTGTTCTCATCCCCAATCATGCGGACGTAATTGCTTACGCGCTCGGGAGATTTCTCAACCGAATTATCACTTAACACTTCGCAAGCCAAGGAGATAGTAGAAATAGGCGTTTTGAACTCATGCGTCATGTTACTGATGAAGTCATTTTTAATCTCTGATAATTTCTTTTGTTTAAAAATGGTAGAGATGGTATAATAAAAGGAGAAAATAAGCGCAATCATAAAAGCGACCGAAATCAACAACAAAAACCACATAGAGCTGAGTATATAGCGCTTTTGATTGGTAAAGGAAACAGAAAGAAATTGGGGTTTAATAAAAATATTATCGGGCGAAAGATTTACTTTATAGGGTGATTGATAGATTTTCCGTTCTCTTTCCGACAATGCACTTGCATCACTAGGCGGATTTTTAGTGGCGGTGATTCCAAAAATATAATCCGCTGAAACACCTTTTTCCATCAACTCTACTCGTAAAATTGAGTCGATCAAAAGCGTATCAATCTTTTTATCGTAATCGTTATACACATTGATACTAACCAATTCATCAAATATATCATTCACCATGTTTGATTTATTCGCAAACCAACGGTCGTTTAAATCGGTAGAATCCATTGGGTGCAACATCGGACCTTCGGCCTGCACCCTTGCATCCATTTCTTTTGAAGAAGTATCTGCAGAGAAATTCTTTTCTCTTGATTTTTTTACAACCACACCATTCGAATCGGAAGTAAACTCTTCTACAATTTTTACATTCAATTTATTTTTGGGAAGTTGGTAAGAGAGTTTATCACCTAATGAATCAGAAACCAAACTTGGTTTGTTTCCAGAAAGATCAACCGTTGTATAATAACGAATGCCTTGCTTACGAAAATTGAATTTTTGAGTGATTTTTGCAGCAGCTTTAAACTTCTCTAAACGATACACCACATTGTTCAATGCCTCGTTTACACTTTGCTCAAAACGATCTTCACCCAATGAAATAGCATTGTTTACCCAATATACTTGAATAGCAATCAAGCCGATTAAGGCTAAACTTGCCATCATTGTAATTATTTTTATGTTGCTTTTATTCATAAATACCTCGCAAAAATAAGTCATTCGGCACTAAGACTCATGTACTTAACATAATTTAACAGGCATTAACAGCCGATTAACAGGCTACCATTTAATTCTGCAATATGTTTGTCCAAGAAATTTGTTGCAACCAAATTTAATACTATTAAAAACGATTTAAACTTAAAAACATGAAAAACTTATACAACAAAACCTTGGGAGCATCCCTACTCATAGCAATTGCGATAACTGGAATTGCGTGTGGACAAAATGCAAAAGTAAAAACCATTACCATTATCAATGGCGATACAACTGTTTCTGAAAAAACAATTGGAACCGATGAAATTGCTGAAATCGAAAAACAAATAACAATGGTTGTTTCCGAAGATGGAAAAGCAGGCGACAAAAAAGTGATTAAAAAAATAATCATAAACGGAGATGGGCACGAAGGAAAAGACGAAATGGCTTTTGCTTTTAGCAACAGTTCGGAAAAGAATGAAGAGGTAGAAGTGGTTACAGATGAAAACGGAAAAACAACTACCAAAATCATTGTAAAGGGTGATGGAAAAGAAGATGCTTCTTCCGACAAAAAAATCATTAAAAAATCGGTAGTCATCAATGATGGAAAAACCGAAAAAGAAAATGTAAGTGTGAATATTAATGTGAACAAGAACGTGGTAAAAATTAATTACACTTCATCTTCGAAAGAAGCCATCAATGTGAGCATTTTGGATGAAAATGGAAAACAAATCCATTACGACACGCAGAAAACGGGTGGTAATTATTTTAAGGAAATTAAACTGGAGAAAAAAGGAACGTATTTCTTAAACATCATTCAGAACAAACAAAGCACTAGCGATAAAATCATTATCCCATAAACACAGCATCCCAAGCAATTAATTGACAAAAAAGAGGCTCGAATTTGAGCCTCTTTTTTTTATATCTTTGTTATTCTAAATTAGCGGATTATGATTAACATTAAAAACTACATCAACGGTGAATTAATTGAACCCGTTGGAAAAACATACATCGACAATTACAATCCATCCATTGGAAAAGTATATTCTTATATTCCTGATTCGGACGAACGTGATGTGGAGCTAGCTACAGAAGCTGCATTAAAAGCATTTCCAAGTTGGAGCGTTACTCCAAAAGATGAGCGTTCACGCATCATGCTTAAGATTTCTGAATTGATTGAAAAAAATTTAGAACGCTTTGCCATTGCAGAATCCATGGACAATGGAAAACCGGTTTCCTTAGCACGCATGGTGGACATTCCACGTGCAGCAGCTAATTTTCATTTTTATGCAACAGCCATTTTGCATTATGCTTCCGAAAGTCATTCCATGGAAGATACTGCCATCAATTATACCTTAAGAACACCCGTTGGTGTTGCTGGTTGTATTTCGCCTTGGAACTTACCACTCTATTTATTTACCTGGAAAATAGCACCAGCAATTGCTTCCGGAAATTGTGTGGTAGCAAAACCTTCGGAAGTAACGCCTATGACTGCCTTTTTACTTTCTGAACTGTGTATTGAAGCAGGCTTGCCAAAAGGTGTATTAAACATTGTACATGGTTACGGACATAAAGTAGGAGCAGCAATTACAGCACATCCAAAAATTCCATTGGTATCCTTTACTGGTGGAACCAAAACAGGTGCAGAAATTGCACGTGTTGCAGCACCTATGTTTAAAAAACTATCGTTGGAATTAGGAGGTAAAAATCCGAACATCATTTTTGCTGATTGTGATTTCGACAAAATGATTAAAACCACGTTGAACTCATCATTTGCCAACCAAGGACAAATTTGTTTGTGTGGTTCCCGCATTTTTATAGAACGTTCTATTTACGAAAAGTTCAAAACAGAATTTGTGACACGCGTAAAACAAATGAAAGTAGGAAACCCTGCTGATGCGGATAGCAAGCTGGGCGCAGTTGTTTCGAAATCGCACATGGAAAAAGTATTATCCTATGTTGATTTAGCAAAACAAGAAGGTGGAACGGTATTGTGCGGTGGGCATCAAGTAAAATTAGAAGGCGAATTTGCAGAAGGGTATTACATTGCACCAACCGTAATTGAAGGATTAAATTACAATTGCAGAACCAACCAAGAAGAAATATTTGGACCAGTAGTAACGCTTACTCCATTTGATACCGAAGAAGAAGTATTGATGTATGCAAACAGCACACAATACGGATTGGCATCCATTGTATGGACCGAAAATTTAACACGTGCACACCGCGTTGCAAGCAATTTGCATGCAGGTATTGTATGGATTAACTGTTGGTTGTTGCGCGATTTACGTACACCATTTGGAGGTGTAAAAGGCTCAGGCGTTGGACGTGAAGGCGGATTTGAAGCTTTGCATTTCTTTACAGAACCAAAGAATGTATGTATTAAATTGAAATAGATTTTTTAGAACTGATAATACAAAAGAGGCTTGAATTAATTCAAGCCTCTTTTGTATTTAGACAAGTATATTTAAGATTCATTCGAATAAATTCAACTATCTGATTTGCAGACTATTAAACGCACTCTAAACAGCTATCTAATAAACTCAGACAGGTATATAATTCGAATAAAAAAGAGCCTATTTATTTCTGATTGAAATATATTATCGATTCCTTTGATAAAAATTTAGATCATGAAAAAAATAATTTTTTTACTCACATACATTTCTCTAACTCTTTCCTTAAGAGCACAAGTTGTAATAATTCCAGATCAAAATTTCAAAACATGTCTACTATCAGATTCAACAATAAATACAAATTTTGATACTGAAATACAAGTAACGGAAGCAATGGATCATACAGGAACAATTTCGTGCTCTGGAAAAAACATAAGTAATTTAACGGGAATTGAATTTTTTCAAAATATCACCATATTAAAAGTAAGTTTCAATCAATTAACAAGTTTAAATATTACTTCAAATGTATATTTAACATATCTATTTTGCTCAAACAATCAACTTACAAGTTTAGACGTTTCTTCGAACACTGAATTAGCACATTTACACTGCAGCAATAATCTATTAACAAGTATTAATGTTACAGGAGATACATCGCTTGAGCAATTTAGTTGTCATCAAAATTATTTAACAACAATTGATGTTTCCACTAATAATAAAATGTGGCTACTAAAATGTAACAACAATCTATTAACAACTATAGATTTATCAAATAACCATGATTTGTATGCACTATGGTGTAATGACAATACTTTATCAAGCTTAAATATGAATAATGGGAATAACTCTCATATTCAAAATGCAAATTTTGATACTAGAAATAACCCCAATCTTCACTGCATAGAAGTAAGCGATACAGCTTATTGTAATTCCGTTTTAACAAATATCGATTCTACCAGCTCATTCAGTGAAAACTGCTCGGGAACAGGTATTCAAACAATGAAAGAAATTGATATTCTTTTATATCCAAATCCAAATAATGGTTTATTTAACATTACTGCAAAAACCAGCAGCACTGATTATAAAATAGAATTATATGATATTCTAGGCAATAAATTGGTTGATCAAGAAATCCAAAACAATTCCACAACCATTGATATTAGAAGTTTTGAAAATGGAATTTATATCTTAAAAATGTATAACGAGAAAAATAGCTCAGATGTTTATATGCGTAAAATCATAAAAGAATAGTTACAATTTCCCCGCTACAACGCAGGTCTTTTTGTATTTTTTCACATTGCCCGAAAGGTCGAACACCTCTACAAATACAATGTAAATTCCGATGCGTGCTTTTTCTTTTTCTTCGCTTATTCCATCCCAACTGAATGTTCCACTGGTTCCTAATAATTCATTACGAACCAAGTATTTTACCAAGCGTCCTTTGCTGTCATAAATAGTAATGTTTGCAACAAAGCCTGGTTGATCAAAATGATAATTGATATTTACTACATCGTTGTAACCATCTTCATCGGGTGAAAATAATTCGGGTGTTATTGCAATTGGATTTTCGGTTTCACCAGCATCCAAGTATTGTGAATTTTTATACGCTGGTGTTGCATATCCAACATCCTTTGCTGCCGAATGCCAATTGGTGCGGTCATTTGTTGGACGATTAAAATCAATGCGTTCCAATGAAACTCCTTTTGTACTGTTCAGCAATGCAAAGTGCATGTTTTCGTAATACACCAAGTGATCAATCACATCGGTTGTGGTTGACAAACAAACCGTACCTGCATCAATATTCATGCTTGGCAAATCTACAATTTGTAAAAAACCATTTGCGTTTGTTGTACTGTATTGTGCTTTTACTGCAGCTGAATTTTCACTCAATACCAAATACTCATTTGGAAACAACAAATAACCTTCGGCAGTTATTACTTCCAAATTAATAGGTGTATTCATAATGGTATCGTACTGCGAAATACTGATTGTTTTTAATTCAATCACTTTTGTAGAACGATTGTAAATCTCTACAAAATCAACACCACCTGTGTTTGGATTTACGAGGATTTCATTAATCACAATATCGTTTGCAAGAGCAGGTTCTGGAATTGCAAAGCGAGCTGTATTAGCAGAACCAATTGGATTACCCACACAATCGGTAATGGTATTACCAACCGTGATTGTATAAATTGTTCCTACTTGAAAAGAACTAGCGAATGCTAAAATCACACTTTTAAATTCAGCAGCAACTGGTTTTACAAAAATTGGATTTCCAATTGCATTATCAACTGAATACAAAGCAAGGTTGAGCATTGAAAGACTATCCAAGGATTCATTAAAAAATACTTGAATGGTATCTGTTGCAATAACACCAACTCTCACCACTTGCGGAACGTTTGTATCAGGGTTTGTGGTGTTCACCGAATTTTGTCGGCCAGGTGTGCCCGCATCAGTGCTCGCTGAAGCAATCCAATTGTTTTCACCTCCGCAAGGATTGTTCGGATCTTTTTGTTCCAAGCTCCATCCACCATCTTTTTTTGTATCGTCTTGATACCATGTATCGGAATAAGAAACCGTTGAGATGATTAAATCTTGTGGTGTTTTTAACGTAAGTATTTGTCCAGAATTGGTAAGCGTTGGAAAGCTCGTTAAACCAATAACATTGTAGCTTGCTGGATAATTGGATGCTGCCGTGGTGGAAGCGAACACAATAAAACTATCAGGCAAAATGGTAACATCGGGCAATAGTTTGATGCTTGCACCCGCGCTGTATTTCCAGTCTTTTAAATTGATTGCGAATGCGGTACGGTTATACAATTCAACATATTCGTAATTGGGTAATGAACTAAAAATAGGATCTGGATCGGGCATGATTTCATTAAAAACAACATCATACGGTTTTGCAATGTAATAACTCAAATTGAAAGTGGTCGCTACCATTGAATTTCCCGAACAATCGGCAATGTTTGAAAATGTTAAGGTATAAAATACAGAAGATGTTAAAGCGGTACTTAAGGTCAAATCAACACAGGTAAGTGTAGCATTCGCTGCAGCCGAAACTGGAGTTCCTATTCCATTATTGATGGAATAATTCGACACTACTGCTAATTGAGCAGCATCAATTGCTTCGGAAAAACAAATGCTCACATGTGTTGCATCAATTGCGGTAGCTGATAACACTGTTGGAGCAGTAACATCAGCTGCAGTAGAATAAACACTGTTCTGAATGCCTGGTGTTCCTCCATTGGCGTTTGTGGATGCAATCCAATTGTTTGAAGCTGGACAGTTTACGGGAGCATTCGGATTAATCAATTCCAAGGTCCAACCACCATCTAGTTTAACAGCATCTTGATACCAAGCATCTGAATAGTTTACTGAATCGATATCGATTAAGGTGCTCGATTTTAATTTTAAATTATCGCCTGTATTATTTAAGGATGGAAAACTAGATACACCCATCACTGCTCCAAATACACTATAAGATGCGGTATCGGCTATTGGACAAATAATCAAATACTGATTGGGAGCAAGATTGTAATTAGTCAATGTTGCAGTAGAAGAACCATCGGTAAATTTCCAACCGTTCAGATTTAATGTATTGCTGCTTTTATTATAAATTTCGACAAACTCGGTTGCAGGTAATGCTATTTGCGGAGTTGGATCAGCATAAATTTCGGTAATGATTACATCCTTGTAAACAGCTGTTATTGGAGCAAAATAGGTAAAGTTGCTTGTTGCACTTGTAATTGCATTCGCACTTAAATCCTGTACATTGATAACTGTTAATGTGTTGGGTAATGCATTGGTGAATGCACTTGCAAAGGTTAAATGTACCAATGCTAAGTTGCTTGCATCGCGAACAGCGGTTGCTGGATTTCCGATACTGTTGTTTACAGAATAATTTGTTAGCGTTTGAGAGCTCGTTAAATCAACTGATTCATTAAATAAAACATCCACTGCTGTGGAAGAAATAACTGTTGTAGAAACAATGCTAGGTGCTGTAACATCAACAATGATTGGACCTACATAAAAATCATCGAAATAAAATTTAGTTGAATTGGTAACTGTATACACTGTTGCAACACCCATGAATGCTGTTGATGTAAAGGTATTGTCGGTTCCCGAAGCTTGCAAATTATAAGCATTACCACCAGCAGGATCAATATACAAACTCCAATTACCAACTGCATCGCGTGTTACTTTTACACCCAGTGCAAACGAAGCTGCAATTTGAGCATTGGTACCACGACAAACCGAAGTGCTTGTTAAACCCGTTTGTTTGAAGAGCTCTACTGCATCGGTTGTTCCTGCTTCGCCAAATTGCAAATAATAACCATTTAATGAACCTTCTAAATTTGCTTGATCTGAAACCAGGTACACACGACCATAATTACTGGACGATGGAGCAAATGTTTGTTGGATATAAAAATGCCATTCGGTACTATTAATAGAAGTATTGGCTGTTGACAAATAACTAGCACCAGCAAGTGTATTGCTCAATTGCAATTGCTGACTAGCATTTACAATGTATTCGGCAGCATCACCCGCCCAAACAGGATTGGCAGTATAATCACCATCCGAAAAATTATCCGATACTTGTGCCGAGCCAAACGAACAAACAAACAGTAATAAAAGGGTTAAAATTCTCATTGCTTTAAATTCTAAGTAAATATAGCAAAAAGCCGAATAGCCTTTATTAAGGAATGATTAATAAAATTCTAAGCTATTTTTTTGTGGATTTAAAAAAATCAAGTACGTTTGCAAACGAATTATGAAAATGACTTGTAAAAATAAAAAGCACATCAAACGTTTCCAGTAGGGAAGGGTTAAGTAGTGTTTTGTATTCAAACATATAGCACAAAAGCCTTTCCAATTGGAAAGGCTTTTTTTTTACACCTCAACCAAATGCTAAAAACAGGCGATTGAGGAAAAACAAACAACATAAAACAAAATAATATGAAAGTAGCAGTAGTTGGTGCCACAGGATTAGTTGGTACAAAAATGATTCAAGTCTTGGAAGAGCGTAACTTCCCAGTAACAGAACTTATACCTGTAGCATCCGAAAAATCGGTTGGAAAGGAAATTTCGTTTAAGGGTAAAACGTATAAGGTGGTGAGCATGCAAACTGCTATTGATATGAAACCAAATGTTGCTTTATTTTCGGCTGGTGGAAGCACTTCCTTAGAATGGGCGCCAAAATTTGCTGAAGCAGGCATTACGGTTATTGATAATTCATCGGCTTGGCGAATGGACCCAACAAAAAAATTGGTTGTTCCAGAAATTAACGCAAGTGAATTAACTGCTACCGATAAAATCATTGCCAATCCAAATTGTTCTACCATTCAAATGGTGGTGGCATTAAATCCATTGCACAAAAAATACAACATTCAACGAATTGTTGTTTCTACTTATCAATCGGTTACAGGAACAGGTGTAAAAGCAGTTGATCAATTAATGAATGAACGAAAAGGCATTAAAGGAGAAATGGCGTATGCGTATCCAATCGACTTAAATGTGATTCCTCAAATAGATGTGTTTACCGATAATGGTTATACCAAAGAGGAAATGAAAATGGTGAATGAAACCAAAAAAATTATGGATCCGAACATTCGTGTTACAGCTACTACTGTGCGTATACCTGTGATGGGCGGACATAGTGAAAGTGTGAATGTGGAATTTGCAAGTGATTTTGAATTGAATGAAGTGCGCAACATTTTACAAAATGCACCAGGCGTAATTTTGGTGGACGATGTAAAAAACTTAAAGTACCCAATGCCAATGGATGCACATGATAAAGATGAAGTATTGGTTGGACGTTTGCGTAGAGATGAAACACAAGCAAATACCTTGAACATGTGGATTGTGGCTGACAACTTGAGAAAAGGTGCAGCAACGAATGCTGTGCAAATTGCAGAATACTTAGTAGGAAAAAAATTAATTTAATTTATTAGAATAAGCCATTGCACTGTCGCAAGCGGTGCAATGGTAAATAATTGCCAATCTACTAATTGGCCAAGGTGCTACATTGCAGCCCATGTTTTGTTTTTCTTTGCAATTCGGAAACAGAGGGTCAGCATCATAAGCACTTAAGCCAAATGAAGTTCCAACCATTGTTCGTTTCATTTTTTTATGATGAACACTACAAACTTTATCGTATTCACGACCAGCACAATTAACAATAATACATGATTGAAATAAAAGAACTGTACTTAAAAACAAAAGGCTTTTTAAATACTTGCTTTTTCTCATTAGGTTGTTGGTGTTTCTGAAACTTCTGTTTCCTTATTCGGATTTTCAGTTGAAGAAGTTTCAATCACTTCTTCTTTTTTTGCAAAGAATCGTTTTTGATTGAAGATGATAAGTATAACACCTGCGCTAATAGCAGCATCAGCAAAATTGAATACAGGACGGAAAAACACAAACTCTTCGCTACCCCAGATAGGAAACCAAGATGGGAAATGTCCTTCGATTATTGGAAAATAAAACATATCTACTACTTTACCATGCAAGAAAGAAGAATATCCACCTTCTTCGGGCATAAAGCGAGCTATCTCATAACCACTATCGCTAAACAACACACCATAAAATGCACTGTCGATTAAATTACCAACTGCACCCGCAAAGATTAATGCAATACATGTAATAAAATAGCTGTCCTCCTTCTTTTTAGTCATCGACCACAAGTACCAACCGATACCTGCAATGGCAACTGTTCTAAAAATGCTTAAAAACAATTTCCCGAACTCCCCGCCAAATTCCATTCCATAAGCCATTCCATTATTTTCGGTAAAGTGAATGATGAACCAATCGCCAGCAACGTGCACTTCTTGTCCTAAAAAGAAATGGGTTTTTATATAGATTTTAATTAACTGATCTATAAATAAAACTAGGAATACGATGATGAGTGGTTTCTTCACAAATAATGATTTAAATGATAATGGTACAAAAATAAAGAAAGGTTACACAATGGTAACCTTTCTTAAAAAATATTTACAAAAAAATTGTATTAATTGCTTTGCTCTAATTTAGCTTCAATCGCTAAAGTTGCATGTGGTACAGAACGTAAACGCTCTTTAGAAATTAATTTACCTGTAGCACGGCAAATACCGTATGTTTTATTTTCGATACGAATTAACGCATTTTGTAAGCTTTGAATAAACTTCTCTTGACGAGCAGCTAAGTGTGCTGTTTCTTCTTTTGATAATACATCAGAACCATCTTCTAATAATTTGAAGGTAGGAGAAGTATCATCTGTTCCGTGATCATCTCTGTGTGACAATGTGCTTTTTAACAACTCATAATCTTTTTGAGCTTCACCTAATTTTTTCAAGATCAATTCTTTGAACTCTTTCAACTCAGCATCAGAATAACGTGTACGTGTATCTGTATTTACATGTGGTTTAGGAGTTGGTCCCATTGGTCTGCGGATAGAAGGAGTTTTGTACTCAACTACCATTGGAGCATCGTCATAGTTTCTTCTTTTTCCGTCATCATCCAAATCAAGAGAACGCTCTTTTTTCTTAGCAACAGGAAGTGGTTTTGCAACTACTGGTTTTGCAACTACAACTGGTTTTGCTGGAGCAGCTTTTACAACTGGCTTCGCAACTTTAACTGGTTTAGCTGGTTTAACAACTTTCGCTACTACTTTTTTAACTGGTTTCGCTATTTTCTTAGCAACAACTTTCTTCGCTACAACCTTTTTAGCCGGTTTAACAGCTTTCTTAGGAGCAACTTTTTTAGCTACTGCTTTCTTTACTGGTTTTGCTGCTTTCTTTACTACTTTCTTAGCAACTACTTTTTTAACTACCTTTTTTACGGGCTTTTTAGCTACTACTTTTTTTGTAGGTTTTGCTGCTTTTTTAGCAACCACTTTTTTAACAGGCTTTTTAGCAACTGCTTTCTTAACTGGTTTTGCTGCTTTTTTAACAACTTTTTTAGGAGTTACTTTTTTTGCAGGTTTTGCTGCCTTTTTAGGAGCTGCTTTTTTCGCAGGCTTTTTAGCTACCGCTTTTTTTACTGGTTTCGCAGCCTTTTTAGCTGGTTTTCCTTTTTGCGTTTTTTTAGCCATCGTAAATTAATTTAGTAGTTTAGTAATTGTAATTATTGTTTTAACATCTTCCTCGAGTTCAACCTCGGATCCTTTTGCAGCATCCACATTATCAACAAGTTCTAACGAAGATGCCAAAATTTCCGCGCAAATATAGTCCAAATTATTGTTTATGGCAGAATTTATAGCAGAATTTCTCTGAATTTTAACATCAATTCGGTCTGTAAGGTCCAAATTACTGTCCTTTCGGAGATTTTGGATTCGGTTTACCAATTCTCTGGCAATTCCTTCCTCTTTTAACTCCGGACTTATTGTAACATCCAGAGCCACAGTTAATTGACCTGAATTTGCAACTTTCCAACCTGGGATGTCTACTGGAATGATTTCTACATCTTCGGCTTCCAAAACAATACTCTCCGCCTCTATTTTTATTTCAAATGTTCCTGTTTTTTCGATTCCAGAAATGATTGCTGCTGCATTTTCATTGGCAAATGCTTGAACCGCTTTCATGTGTTTCGCACATTTTTTACCCAATGTTTTAAAGTTCAACTTCAAATTTTTAACGATTTGTGTATCGGCCTCACTCACAAATTCAATTGCCTTCACATTCACTTCCGATAAAATCAATTCTTGAACAGCTTCAATTTTTGCTTTGATGCTATCATCCAAAACAGGAATTTGAATTGTTTTTAATGGCTGACGAACTCGGATGTTTTCTTTTTTACGAATCGACAATACCATCGAAGAAATTTTTTGAGCAAGCTCCATGCGTTCTTCTAAGTTTTTATCAATTTGTTTTTCGTCCACCACTGGGAAATCGCTTAAGTGAATTGACTCTGCTTTATTACGATTAGTGATTGAGTTCAAATCATTGAACAAACGATCCATAAAGAATGGAGCGATTGGTGCCGAAAGCTGCGCAATTACTTCCAAACAACGATACAAAGTTTGATATGCTGCAATTTTATCTTGCGAATAATCACCTTTCCAGAAACGTCTACGACATAAACGAACGTACCAATTACTTAAATGTTCGTCCACAAAACTTTCGATTAATCGGCCTGCACGGTGCGGTTCATAATCGTTGTATGCATCATCCACTTTTTTAATCAATGTGTTTAGTTCAGATAAAACCCAACGATCAATTTCTGGACGTTCATTCATTGGAACATCTGCTTCTTTGTAATTGAAGCCATCCACATTTGCATACAATGCAAAGAATGAATAGGTGTTGTGAAGTGTTCCGAAAAACTTACGTTGTACTTCAGCAATTCCTTCTAAGTCGAATTTTAAATTATCCCAAGGAGCAGCGTTAGTAATCATGTACCAGCGTGTAGCATCGGGACCGTATTTTTCAATGGTTTCGAATGGGTCAATTGCATTGCCCAAACGTTTACTCATTTTTTGTCCGTTTTTATCCAACACCAATCCGTTCGATACCACATTTTTAAATGCTACCGAATCGAAACACATGGTTGCGATTGCATGCAATGTAAAAAACCATCCACGCGTTTGATCCACGCCTTCCGCAATAAAATCGGCAGGATAATATTTTTTTTGATCAATTAATTCTTTGTTCTCGAACGGATAATGCAATTGCGCATAAGGCATTGCACCAGAATCGAACCACACATCAATTAAATCTGGTTCACGGAATAATTTTTTTCCATTTTTCTCCAATACTATTGAATCGGCATACGGTTTATGCAAATCGAATGTATTGTAATTATCCGCACTCATATCGCCTATTTTAAATGCAGCAAGCGGATTGGTTGTCATTGCACCTTTTGCAACAGCATTGTCAATTTCCTTTTTTAATTGTTCAGCCGAACCAATGATGATTTGTTCCGATTTGTCTTCACTGGTCCAGATAGGAATTGGAATACCCCAGAAACGAGAACGCGATAAATTCCAATCGTTCAAATTTTCCAACCAATTACCAAAACGACCAGTACCAGTTGATTCTGGTTTCCAGTTGATGGTTTTATTTAATTCAATCAAACGCTCTTTGTAAGCCGTTGTTTTGATGAACCAAGAGTCCAATGGATAGTACAATACAGGCTTATCAGTTCTCCAGCAATGTGGGTAACTATGCTCGTATGTTTCTTTTTTGAAAAGCTTTCCTTCTTCTTGTAATTTTAAAACGATGCGCTCATCAACACTCAAATACGCTTTTAGCTCTTTGATTTTACCCGCAGCTTCCAACACTTTTTTCTGATGTTGAAATTCCACTTCTTTTTCGGCATCTGTTAAATAGGCTTCTTTTACATATTCTTCGCCATACAAGAAAACACCATCTTTTATTTCAGGTAAAAATTTACCACGTTTATCAACCAAGGTTAATGAACCTATTCCGTTTTGTTTAGCAACACGAAAATCGTCTGCACCAAAACTTGGTGCAATGTGTACGATACCAGTACCATCTTCGGTAGTCACAAAATCACCGATGATTACTTTGAATGCATCACCATCTGTTGGTTGTGTGAAGGGTAATAATTGTTCGTAAGAGATTCCTGCTAAATCAGAACCTTTAAATTCTGAAACAATTTCAAATGGAATTGCTTTGTCTCCTGCTTTATAATCTTCGAATTTTAATTCTTTATTTTTTTCTGGAAAATGTTTTCCAACCAATTCTTTTGCAAGAATTACATTTACAATCGTGTGTGAAAATGGATTAAATGTTTTAACCAAAACATAATCAATATTCTTTCCAACAGCCAAAGCAGTATTGGATGGTAATGTCCAAGGTGTAGTTGTCCATGCTAAAAAGTAAACATCACCATGATTTGAATTAATAATGCCACTTGATTTTTCATCAAGTTTTATTTTAAACTGCGCCACAGCCGTTCTATCTTTCACATCTCTGTAGCAACCAGGTTGGTTTAATTCATGTGATGAAAGTCCTGTTCCAGCAGCAGGTGAATACGGTTGAATAGTAAATCCTTTGTACAACATTCCTTTGTCGTACAAATTATTTAACAACCACCAAACCGATTCAATGTATTTATTATCATAAGTAATGTATGGATCTTTCATATCCACCCAATAACCCATTTTACGCGTTACATCTTCCCATACATCGGTATATTTCATTACATCTTTACGGCATTCCAAATTGTATTGTTCAACCGTAATTTTTGTTCCAATATCTTCCTTGGTTATCCCTAATGCTTTCTCAACACCCAATTCCACAGGCAATCCATGTGTATCCCAACCTGCTTTACGCTTTACTTGAAATCCTTTTTGTGTTTTGTATCTACAAAAAATATCTTTAATGGAACGCGCCATTACGTGGTGAATACCAGGTAATCCGTTTGCACTTGGCGGTCCTTCATAAAAAACAAAAGGCGCTTTTCCTTCACGTGAAGTGATGGATTTTTCGAATGTTTTATTCTCGTCCCAAGTCTTTTGTACATCTTTTGCCGTTTGCGAAAGATTAAGATTGGTGTAGGTTTTATAATTACTCATAATAAATGAAAATTCTTAAAATTTAAAAGGAATGCAAAGGTAATGATTTATCCGTAAAAACCTACTGCTTAAAGGCTTATGGATTAGGTGTGTACTTCTTTTTGTACTTCTTAATTACAAGGGTAATCAGCACTACACCAACCGCTGTAGGCAATAACCATAGCACAACACCAGGAATAAAGGGAAATAAGGCGTAATTATTCACCAAAAAAGCAGTTATTGTAGCAATATAAGCACCACCCATTTGTCCGATGTGTTTGTACATCCAAAACATTTTTTCGGTTGGTGGTTTTTGAAATTTTCGAATTTCTTGCCATACACCTAAAGCATAAAATGAACCAAATACCAATAAAATAATACCTGATTGATTGCCATTGATTGCATTAATTATTCCAAGGTATAACATAAAAACAGCAGCTAATGCTCCTACTACAATTCCAATATAATCCAATGTTCCCGCTTTCTGTCCTTGATTTATCTTTTTCAAATACAAAATACGATACCCATTAAAAGCCGCTTGAAAACTAAAAAAAGCAATGAGCACAAAAAAGATCATTTCCCTATAGATAGCCATGTAGATGCTGGAAACAAAAATAATTCCCATGCTCCAAAAATAAAGTTTACCATTGATGCGATGTGCTTTGCCACCTTTCAACGTAAGCATTGCCAAAAAACCTGTAACTAATGCAGTTGCTCCAGCCAGGATGTGAATGATGCGAATGATGGGAAATAAATTATCCATTGGTTATGATTTAGTAAATGATAAACGAAGATAAAAAAATCCCCTTTCATTCATCAGAACAAAAGGGGCTTAAATAGAGGAGAACAATTATATTGTTGCAATAACTTTTAATTCGATGGCAATAGGTGTTGGCAAACAGTTAATTTCAATGGTAGTACGACAAGGTTGATTGTCTTTAAACCATTCCGCATACACACGATTGTAGGTAGCAAAATCATCTTTCATGTTTGTTAAAAAAACTTGAACATCCACAATGTTATCCCAGCTGCTACCTGCATCTTCTAAAATGTATTTAATGTTTTGAAAAACATTTTTGCATTGCACTTCAATATCATAGGAAACGATGTTTCCTTTTTCATCCAATTCAACTCCTGGAATTTTTTTAGTGCCACGTTCGCGCGGACCAACTCCTGAAAGGAATAATAAATTTCCAACTCTACGAGCATGTGGATACGCACCAACTGGTTCGGGTGCTTTGCTTGAATTTATTCTATCTTCTGCCATTGTTATTGTTTTTTAAAAAGAGAACAAATATAGGATTCTGAAGGCAGAAACGCAATAAGGTAAATTGATTATTAAAATTCGTTGATTGAATTTAATAATTCTTTGTTTTCGGAAGTCCACAGCAATAAACTGTTGTTGCGAGGAGGCAGCATTAACTTCTGACAAATTTTAGAGCGGTAATTCTCAATTGTTTTTTCGGACAAAAACAACAATTCAGCAATCTCTTTGGTTGATTTATTCTGACTAACCAATTTTAATGTTTTTAATTCGGCCTGACTTAAATTTTTGATGAGTTGATTTAACTCTTTTTTCTTTAAATCTTCATGCCCCATTTCCTGATAAAAAGTTTGCAATTCGGGACCGATGTATTTTTCATTTAACTTCACTTTTTCGATGCACTCAATAATTTCGTCTGCGGCAAAATCCTTTAAAATATATCCAAAAGCTCCTACTTCCATTGCTTTCTTAATCATCTCACGATCGCGGTACATGGTAAGGATAATTACTTTTGTTTTTAGATTTTCTTTCAAAACAATTTTAGCAACTTCCAAACCATTTAATTCGGGCATGTTAATATCCAAAATGGCGATATCTGGCTTTAGTGATTTTATTTTTTCAATTGCTTGAGCACCATTAACACATTCAATCAAGTCCATTTTTTTAAACGAACTCAATAAAATATCTTTGAGTCCTGTTCGAAAAATCGGATGATCGTCCGCTATTAATAATTTCATTTTATCCACTATTCCCTATTTAAATTTCAACACTAATTTAAATCCTTTTTCTGAAATATCGTTTGCATGTATCAAGGCACCAATAATATTAGCACGTTCTTTAATCGACAGTAGGCCAATTCCATCCATCTTCTTTTTATTTTTCGCGCTTTTTCCATTGTCCTGATAGGTCAATGTAAATTCATTTCCCTTTTTCTCAATCGCTATTTTTAATCCGCTTGCATTGGAATGTTTCAAGGTATTGTTCACACACTCTTGCAATATTCTAAACAAATGCGTTTGCACTAATATTGTTAATTGTTGCACCTCATCAGCAATATCAAAACTACATTCTAAACTAGTTGAATTTTGAACAGCTGTCATCAATGCTGCAACCGAACGAGCCAAGCCAATTTTTTCTAAACTGGAAGGATACAATCCATGTGAAATTTCTCTTGTTTGTTCAATTACAGCTCCCAATTCTTTTTCGAGCGAAAGTATTAATTCGGAATTTTTACTTTTTTCGTTTACGATTTTTGATTTAATGAATGACAGTGACTGACCAATATCATCGTGCAAATCGCGTGCAATACGCTTGCGCTCTTCTTCAATATTGCTGATTAATTGCTGACTAAACAATTGCTGTTCTTCTTTTATTCTCCGTGTATACTTGATGTAAAAAAACACTACTACTAAAATGATAATTAATCCTGCCAAGGAAATGGAGAACCAGAATATAAAACGATGTTCCTGATTTTCCTTTTCTAATAAAATTGTTTTAGTTTTCTCTTTTTCTAGTTCTATCTCTTTTTGCTGAACAGTATAATTCTGCTGAAGTTGTTCAATCACTTTATTATTTATTTTATTCTCCAATTGGGTTTTTAAATCCGTATAGGTAATAAAGTTTGTTAGTGCAGTTTTAAATTCACCTTTTTGTTCATTTAAACGGTACAATTGGTAATAGTAAAATGGTGCATTTTCAGACGATTGATTTTTCAGAAAATAAGGTTCTAATGATTTTAATATTTTCTCCGCATCAGCCCATTTGTCTAATTGAAACAAGACATCCACTTTCCCTAAATTAGCTCTGTTTAATTCATTTAGCAACTGTTGTTTTTCTAAAATTACAATAGCGGAATCATAATAATTTATGGCAGCAGAGGGGTCAGTACTAACAAATGCGGTTGCCAGATTAATGTAGTTACTTGAAAGTTCAAGAGGCAAATTGTTCTTTTTTGAATAAGCAATAACTTTAGAAAAAGAATCAAAAGCTTCTTTCAGTTTTTTTTCACGAACATTCAAAATACAAATGTTCATTTGAATATGACTAGCTAAACGCTTATCGTTATCACGTTCTGCAATGGCCAGCCCCTGCAGGAAATCTTCATAAGCCGCCTTATTATTTTCGGCATTCAATTTTATTAAGCCTAAATTATTTCGGAATACAGCTGGATAATATTTTAAATTATTTTTTTCAGAAAGGATTAACCCTTCGTAATACAAAACCATTGCTTCTTTGGCATTTCCAGTATATTCTTTGATAATCCCAATCAGATTTATTGCCTCGGCTTGGTTATCAAAATCGTTTTTTGATTTTGATATCTGCAATAAATATTTCAATTGTTCCAGGGATTTTTCTTTCTGACCTAGTTCAAAATCTAAATAAGCCAAACGAATTTTAGCACGCAAAGCAATGTGTTCATTTTGGGTTTCTTCAGCAGTAGAAATTGCTTTTTTGAAATAGGATTCCGCCTCAGATAGGTTTCGAACATAAAAAAAGTAACTACCATAGTACAAGTATACTTCAGAAACAGCGGCCAATTTTGATTGCTGACGCGCTATTGAAATCGTTTTTTCTCCAATTGTAAAAACCCTTGATGAATCATAATAAGAAGCATCTTTTACCTGAAGCAAAAGAGCATCCAATTCCTTTCCATACTGTGCAAAAATGGAGGAGGCAAACAAAAAAAGTAAAAATCCAAGTATTTGTTTTTTGAATTTCAAGATGCAAACAATTTTGCCTAAATGTACTGTAAAAATCACAAAATTAAAAAAGGCATTTTTATTCATTCAGTATATTGGTTCAATGTTAATTAGAGGGCTAGCACCCTATTTATTGGGAAATCGAATCTCTATTTTTGAATATCAAAATACCGAAACATGTATAAAAAATTACATTTTACCGCAGTGCTGTTATTTATAACTACAGCTTTTTCATATGCACAAACAACCTTTCCATGGAGTGGAACCTATGGGGGTGCTGGTGCAAACAGAACCTATACAACTACTGTATCAGGTGTAACCATGTCGGCTACAATGGTGAATTCAGAAAACGTATGGCAAGATGCTTCTCCTGTTTGGTTTCCTACTGGCTCAGCTGTTGCTGGTGGAGGTTGTGCTGGTATTACAGCCACAAACCAAGGAATGTTACTTAGTACTGACTGGACAACCAATGCTACGAAAACTATCACAACTACAATTACATTTAGTACTCCTGTTCAAGGGCCAGTAAACTTTTTTCTATACGATATCAATGATGATGGATTTGGCTCATGGGCAGATCGAATTATAATAACCGGAACAAACTCTGCTGCTGCTGCAGTTAACGTTTTTAAAGTTGGAACAGCGTGTGTACAAACAGGAGGAAGTGTTACAGGATCGGGAACTAACACGTTAACTTTTAACTCCGGGTCATCAACCTCTTGTACTTGCTTTGGAAATAATGAAATTAATGTTGGAACGGCTTCTGATTGTATTTCTACAGTAACAATACAGTACAAATCAGCGAATACTACATACAATAATCCTAAACAATACATTGTAATATCAAATATTAAAGCTACTATACCAACAGCGGTTGTTGCACCAACATCTATTACAGGAACAACCACAATCTGTGCTGGACAAAGCACAACACTTACAGTTGTTGGAGGAAATGCATCTTCGCAATGGTACACTGGTTCATGTGGAGGTACATTAGTTGGAACAGGAACTTCTATAACAGTTTCACCTGGAACAACCACAACTTATTATGTTAGAAATGCAGGATCTTCTTGTAGCCCTGCCTCTACTTGCGTATCAACTACCGTTAACGTAAATCCCGCCCCAGCAACACCAACCATTTCGGCTAGTGGGCCAACGACATTTTGTGCAGGAGGAAGTGTTACACTTACATCATCAAGCGCAACAGGAAATACATGGAGTACAGGAGCAACTACACAATCAATTACGGTAAGTGCTGCTGGAACATATACTGTAAATTACTTAAGTGGCGGCTGTAATTCTGCTAATGGATCAGCGACTGTTACAGTTAATCCACTACCTGCAACACCAACTATTTCGGCAAGTGGACCATTAACATTTTGTGCTGGAGGAAGTGTTACCTTAACCTCTTCAAGTGCCACAGGAAACACATGGAGTACAGGTGCAACAACACAATCCATTACGGTAAGTGCCGCAGGGACATATACTGTAAATGTAACTAGCGGAAGTGGTTGTGTTTCAGCAAATGGTTCAAGTACTATCACTGTAAACCCATTACCTGCTGCACCAACCATATCGGCTAGTGGCCCAACCACATTTTGTGCGGGAGGAAGTGTTACCTTAACTTCATCGAGTGCAACTGGAAATACATGGAGTACGGGTGCAACTACGCAATCCATTACGGTGAGTGCTGCAGGAACCTACACCGTTAGCTATTTAAGCGGTGGTTGTAATTCACCAAGTGCATCTTCAACCATTACTGTAAATCCATTACCTACAACACCAACTGTATCAGCAAGTGGACCAACAACATTTTGTACAGGTGGAAGTGTTACATTAACATCATCTAGTGCTACAGGAAATACTTGGAGCACAGGAGCGACAACTCAATCAATAACTGTTAGTGCAGGTGGAACGTATACAGTAAATGTTACAAACGGAAGTGGATGTGTATCTGCAAATGGTTCAAGCACAATTACAGTAAACCCATTACCAGCTACACCAACAATTTCTGCGGGTGGACCTTTAACTTTTTGTTCAGGAAATACGGTTACACTTACATCTAGCAGTGCTTCAGGAAATACATGGAGCACTGGTGCAACAACACAATCCATTACAGTGAGTGCAAGTGGAAATTATTCTGTAACTGTTGGTTCTGCAGGTTGTAGTGCTACTTCAACTAACACAGCTGTTACAGTAAATCCATTACCTACTACGCCTGTTGTATCGGCAAGTGGCCCAACCACATTTTGTACTGGTGGAAGTGTTACATTAACATCATCCAGTGCAACAGGAAATACTTGGAGCACTGGTGCAACAACACAATCAATAACGGTGAGTACAGGTGGAACTTATACCGTAAATGTTACAGACGGAAGTGGATGTACTTCAGCAAATGGTTCTACAACTATTACTGTTAATCCAGTACCTGCAACACCAACTGTTTCGGCAAGTGGACCAACCACTTTTTGTAGTGGTGGAAGTGTTACTTTAACTTCTTCAAGTGCTACGGGAAATACCTGGAGCACAGGAGCAACAACTCAATCAATAACTGTTAGTGCAGGTGGAACGTATACTGTAAATGTTACAAACGGAAGTGGATGTACTTCAGCTAATGGTTCTACAACTATTACTGTAAATCCAGTACCTACAACACCTACCGTGTCAGCAAGTGGACCATTAACATTTTGTAGTGGTGGAAGTGTTACCTTAACGTCATCAAGTGCTACAGGAAATACATGGAGTACAGGTGCTACAACTCAATCGATAACTGTTAGTGCAAGTGGAACCTATACGGTGAATGTTACAAACGGAAGTGGATGTACTTCAGCTAATGGCTCTACAACTATTACTGTTAATCCAGTACCTGCAACACCAACTGTTTCTGCTAGCGGTCCAACCACATTTTGTACTGGTGGAAGTGTAACAATAACTTCATCAAGTGCTACAGGAAATACCTGGAGCACTGGAGCAACAACTCAATCAATAACTGTTAGTGCAGGTGGAACGTATACTGTAAATGTTACAAACGGAAGTGGATGTACTTCAGCTAATGGTTCTTCAACTATTACTGTTAATCCAGTACCTGCAACACCAACTGTTTCGGCAAGTGGACCAACCACTTTTTGTAGTGGTGGAAGCATTACATTAACATCATCTAGTGCAACAGGAAACACCTGGAGTACAGGTGCAACAACTCAATCGATAACTGTTAGTGCAAGTGGAACCTATACGGTGAATGTTACAAACGGAAGTGGATGTACTTCAGCTAATGGTTCTACAACTATTACAGTTAATCCACTACCAAGTACACCAACCATTTCAGCTAGCGGTCCTACTACATTTTGTACAGGAGGCAGCGTTACCTTAACTTCATCAAGTGCTACCGGAAACACATGGAGTACTGGCGCTACAACACAATCAATTACCGTGAGTGCTTCCGGAAATTATACTGTAAGTTATTTAGATGGAAATGGATGTACATCTGCAATTGCATCAACAACTGTAACCGAAGTTTCAAACCCTCCTGTACCAACCGTATCGGCTGGAGGCCCTTTAACTTTCTGTGCAGGTGGAAGTGTAACATTAACATCAAGCAGTGCATCTGGAAACACTTGGAGTACTGGTGCTACAACACAATCCATTACGGTTAGTGCTGCAGGAAATTATTCTGTTACCGTTGGAGCAGCAGGTTGTTCTTCTGCTTCGGCAAATACAGCCGTTGTAGTAAATCCATTGCCTAGTACACCAGTAGTTGCTACTAGCGGACCAACAACATTTTGTACTGGTGGAACTGTAACTTTAACCTCATCAAGTGCTACTGGAAATACATGGAGCACAGGTGCTACAACACAATCAATTACGGTAAGTACATCTGGAGCTTATACAGTGAGTGTAACAGATGGAAATGGTTGTACCTCTTCTACTGCTTCAACAACAATTACAGTGAATCCATTACCAAGCACACCAACTGTTTCGGCAAGTGGACCATTAACATTTTGTACTGGAGGAAGTGTAGTATTAACATCATCTAGTACAACTGGAAATACATGGAGCACAGGAGCAACAACACAAAACATTACAGCAACAACATCAGGAACGTATACTGTTGGTGTTACCGATGTCAATGGATGTTCTTCTGCAAATGGATCTGTAACTGTTGTTGTAAATCCAAATCCAACTACTCCTACTGTTAGTGCAAGTGGACCATTAACATTCTGTTCGGGTGATAATGTTACATTAACATCTTCAAGTGCAACAGGAAATGTATGGAGTGATGGTTCAACAACACAAAGTATTACTGTGAATGCAGCAGGAACTTATTCGGTGACGGTAAGTGATGTTAATTCTTGCTCTGCAAGTTCAGCAAACACCACCGTTGTTGTAAATGCTACACCAGCTACTCCAACAATAACAGATAGTGGTTTAAATATTTGTGCTGGACAAACAACTACTTTAACCTCGAGCAGTGCAACAGGTAATACTTGGAGTACTGGTGAAACAACACAAACAATAACAGTAAATGCAACTGGTACCTATACCTTAATAATCAATAATGGTAGTTGTAATTCATTACCTACAAGTGCCATTGTAACAGTAAATTCAAATCCTGCAACACCAACAATTAGCGCAAGCGGACCATTAACTTTCTGCCAAGGCGATAGTGTAACATTAACATCGAGCAGTGTGAATGGAAATACATGGAGCACAGGAGAAACTACACAATCAATTGTTGTAAGTGCATCGGGGACTTATGATGTAACAGTTGGCGCAGCAGGTTGTTCTGCAATATCTGCATCCACATCAACAGTTGAATTGCCATTACCAAGTACACCAAGTATTAGTAATACTGGACTTGCATTTTGTGCTGGACAATCAACAACATTAACATCAACTAATGCAACAGGAAACAATTGGAGTACAGGTGAAACTACCACTACAATTAATGTTACTACGGGAGGAAATTATTGGTTAACATCAACCGATATAAATGGTTGTACTTCTGATACTGCATTCGTTTCAGTTACTGTAAACAGTTTACCAAATGCTCCTGTTATTGCAGCGGGTAGCCCACTTACATTCTGTCAAGGAGATTCAGTTACACTTACCGCATCACCTGGAACAGGAATTGTTTGGTCGCCAAACAATTCAACGGATTCTGTTTTAACAACAAGTACAAGTGGAAATTACAGTGTTGTTTATACAGATGCGAATGGTTGTACAAATACATCAGCAGTTGTTACAGTTGTTGTAAATACAATTCCCTCTTCACCTAGTTTAAGTGTTACAGGAGGAAGCAATGCAATTTGCCAAGGACAAACAGCAACATTAACTGCTAATCCAAACACTGGAATTGTTTGGTCGCCAGGCGGACAAACAACAGGAACAATTGCAGTAAACACAGCTGGAACATATTATGCTAGTTTTACAGATGCAAATGGATGTACTTCACCATTGGATAGTATTTTAATTACTGTAAATCCTAACCCTACCATCGCTTCAACAATAAGTATTGATTCTGCATTTTGTAATACCAATACAGGTGGAATAAATAATGTAATTGTTACTGGCGGAACTGGAACTTATTCGTATCAATGGTTTAACAATGCAACACCTGTTGGAACGGATTCTATTTTAGCGAATGTTAGTAGCGGTAATTATACATTGATCGTAACCGATCAATCAGGTTGTGCAGATACAAGTAGTGTGATGAGTGTGCCAAGTGCTGGTGGAATTAGCGTTTCGTTAACCGCAAATCCAACTTCAGGAATGGAACCGTTTAATACAGATGTTTTGGCTACAACAAGCACAACTGCAACAAGCTATACTTGGTTCTTAAACAATTCATTAATTCCATCGGAAACAGATAGCATTAATAATTTGGTGAACTTAAACCAAGGAAGTTATACAACTTATGTAATTGTTACAGATAGTTATGGTTGTGCTGATACCGCTTCTATTACAGTTGTGGTAGATGGGAATATTGATTTAATTGTTCCAAATGTATTCAGTCCGAATGGAGACAATACCAATGATGTATTTTTTATAACTGCCGAAGGATACAAACAATTGCATTTAGAAATTTATGATCGCTGGGGATTAAAATTATGGGAAGTAGAAGGATTAAATCCATCGTGGGATGGAAGAACATCTGCTGGACTAGTGGTGCCTGATGGAACCTATTACTATATTTTAACCGGAACAGATTTTAGAAACAAAACAATGGAAAAGACGGGATACCTTTCTGTTGTTAAATAGTGCTACTCACATCCCTATAAAAATCCCCTACCAATTTTGGTAGGGGATTTTTTGTTTTATCATTTTTTAAAATAGGGGGCAGCCCCCTTGAATAAAAATTAAGCCTAGCCTATTTTTACGATATACTAATAACATAATCCTTAAAGTAACCATGACAACACCACAACTTATCTGCGTAGTTATCTTCTAAAAAAAGTTCGCATATTTTTAGAATATTTGCCTCTAATTCATAAAAAAATTGTATCTTTTTTTACAAAAATGATTGTCAAATTTTCATATAAAATAGATACAATTGAATATCCAAACATTATAAAAATAGTGTTCAAAGACGAGCATGACTTTTCGTTATCGGATGCAAAAGAACTATTAGAAGATTTAAAAATTATTTGCAACGACAAGCCCTTTCCTATTCTTAAAATTCCTGGTAAATATTCTAGCATCGACAATGATGCAAGGAAGTTTATTTCAAGTACCGAAGGAATGCAATTCTCATCTGCAGAAGCCTTGGTTACAAATTATCTGCCCCACAGAATTATTGGCAACTTTTACTTGGCAGTAAATAAACCTGTTAAACCTACTGCATTTTTTGATGATGAAGAGAAAGCTGTAAATTGGCTGAAACAGTTTAATAAGTAAATCGGGGAGACACAATTTTACTCTATTTTTTCCCTACTTCACATCAACTAATCGATTCTTTTGACCAAAATAAAAGATAATTCTACTAAATTGTCGAATAATCAACCACTAAAACTAATTTAATCCTATTTTTATTTGTTGAAATAATAGCGATTTTTACCTTTACAACCTTAGTACAAAACAAATACAATGAAAAAAATATTTTTTATCTCTATAGCGGTCTTGTCCGCTAATGTTATGCTAGCACAAAAAGTGATGACTACTGAAATGCTTCTTGAACTTGGAAAAGTTGGAGCTATGGGCATCACAAAAGATGGCAAATCGGTTATCTACAATGTAAAAAAATACAGCGTAGCAGATGCAAAAGCAACAAATACTCAATACATTGTACCTATTGCTGGTGGTGAATCGAAAGTAATTGAAAATGCAGACGCTCAATTAAGCAATAACAGAATTTCTCCTGATGGAAAATTAATGATCAGCAGCAAAGATGTGAAAGTGAAAAATATTTTTGGCAAAGATTATTATCCTGAACTAACAAAATCAGATGTAATGATTTACGATAATTTAAATTATCGTCACTGGGATACATGGGAAGATGGAGCCTTTGGTCACGTATTCATTAGTAATGCTGATGGTAGTAATGCATATGATATTATGCCAAACGAAGCGTTCGATTGTCCACAAAAACCATTTGGTGGTGATGAAGATTTTATTTGGACACCCGATGGCAAAAATGTTTTGTATGTTACCAAAAAGAAATACGGGAAAGATTATGCAATAAGTACCAACACCGATATTTACCAATACAACATTGAAACCAAAACCACCAAAAACCTTACAGAAGGAATGATGGGGTATGATATTAAACCTACCTATTCATCAACAGGTACATTAGCATTTTTGAGTATGAAAACGGATGGTTATGAGTCCGACAAAAATGACATCATCGTTTATAACGGCACAACAATGATAAACTTAACCAAAGACTGGGATGGAACAGTGGATGATTTCCGTTGGAGCAATGATGGTAAAAGTTTATACTTTACTGCTGCGAGCGATGGTGCAGTTCAATTATTCAATGTTGATTACCCTGGATTAACAAAAAAATTGCCTGTGGTAAAACAAATTACAAAAGGAGATTTTGATGTGCGTTCGATGGTAGGACAAGCAGGAAACACAATGGTAATAGAAAGAACAGATATGAACCATGCTGCTGAAATTTATACAGTTGATTTAAAAACTGGGACAAACACTCAACTATCACATGTAAATGATGCAACCTACAGCTCAATTACATTAAGCAAAATTGAAAGACGCTATTTGATAGCAGCAGACGGACAAAAATTATTGGTGTGGGTAATTTATCCACCAAATTTTGATGCTACAAAAAAATATCCAACACTATTGTATTGCCAAGGAGGACCGCAATCACCATTAACACAATTTTATTCATTCCGTTGGAACTTTCAATTGATGGCTGCTAACGGTTACATTGTTGTTGCTCCAAACAGAAGAGGAATGCCTGGCCATGGAGTTAAATGGAACGAACAAATTTCGCGCGATTATGGTGGATTAAACATGAAAGATTATTTAATCTCTATTGATGAATTATCAAAAGAATCATTTGTAGACAAAAACCGTTTGGGTTGTGTTGGAGCAAGCTATGGTGGATATTCAGTATACTTCCTTGCTGGTATCCACGAAAAACGCTTCAAAAGCTTTATTGCTCATGATGGAATTTTCGATTGGAGAAGTATGTATGGAACAACCGAAGAAGTATTCTTTGTGAACCAAGATCTAGGAGGACCATACTGGGATAAAGAAAATACAGCCGCTCAAAAAAGTTACAATGAGTTCAATCCTGTGAATTATGTAAAAAAATGGGATACTCCTATCATGATTATTCAAGGTGAAAAAGATTATCGCGTACCTATCGAACAAGGATTAGGGGCATTCCAAGCAGCACAATTGCAAGGAATAAAAAGTAAATTATTGTTCTTCCCGAACGAAAACCATTGGGTATTAAAAGATCAAGATGCATTGGTTTGGCAACGCGAATTTTTTAAATGGTTAAGTGAAACATTAAAATAAACTAAAATGCATTATTTAAAAGGAGTTTAGGGCTACCCTAAACTCCTTTTTTTTTGCTTAAACAAATTTTAACAATCTGTTGTTTATAACAAACTAGGGTAGTACTGAAACAAAAAGGCATTTATAGCGTATTTTTGTATAAGAATCATGGAAAACCGTACCAACATATTAAACAATTATTTCGCAAAATCAACTATTAATGGAACCATTAGTATCAACGATTTACGTGAAAAAGAATTTAATGGTGAGTTATTATCTACAAAAGAAAAACAAGCACTGGTGAATTACGACCGATTCCGTATCAATGTATTGAATGCTCAAACAGATGATGCAGCATTCCACAAGCGCTATCAAGAGCTTCAAGTAATGGCTAACTTGGATGACTTTCAAGAATTTTTAAAAGAAAAATACTTTTTATAATAAAAAAGCCTCTGAAAATTCAGAGGCTTTTTTGTTACAATCTATTTCAAATAACGTCTCAATGTCCAAGAAATGGTTTCATGATTTTCGAGTAAACCCGTTAAAAAATCAGTTGTTCCTGCATCATTGTACTTTTCTAGGCAATCATCAATATCTTGACGAATTTTCACAATAACAGTTTCATGGTCAACCAATAACTCTTTTACCATATCTATGGAGGTAGGATAAACATTAGGGCATTCTTTTATCATTGACAATTCTAAAAATTCTTGCATGGTACCAATTGATTTTCCTCCAAGTTTTCCTATTCGTTCTGCAATTTCATCAATGGATAATTCTAGTTTTTTATAATGATTTTCAAACAATTGATGCAATTCCATAAAACTCTCACCAGACACATTCCAATGCGCTTTTCGAATTTTAACATACAAGGTCATTTCATTAGCAAGATCAACAGAAAGTAGGTGGATTACATTACCGAGTACATCATCAGCAATTCCGATTTTTGGTTTCATTTTTTTTAGATTAGGAATAATTTATATTCGTGTTTTTTGTTTCAATAGGATTATTGACTTTAGGTGTAGGCATTGTATCACCAAGCAATCTACCCCATGGTTTTAATGAATCAATATGGTCAAAAATTACTTTTACAATAGCTGTTAATGGCAAGGATAAAAACATACCTGCAACGCCCCACAATGCACTACCCATTAATACAACAACGATAGATACAAATGCATTTATTTTTACTTTCGAAGCAACAACACGTGGAACCACGTAATTGTTATCAATAAATTGAATTGTTATTGAAGATGCTAAAACAAACAATGCTGAATAAGGTGATGGCATTGAAACTAAAGCAATCATCATTGGAACTAATGCACCCATTATTCCACCTATGTAGGGAATTACATTAATTATTGCTCCAAATATTCCCAACAAAATAGCATAATCAACACCAATAATCAACAATGCCGTTGAGTTAAGTATAGCAATTATAAATGCCTCAATTAACAAACCAAACAAATAACTATGAATAATTTTTTTAGTGTCAGATAATACTTCATTTACTTTTACTTGATCATTCGATTTAAAAACATCGTGAATAAATGCCAACAATAAAGGTTGGTAATAAAGTATCATAAATATATAAATGGGCATCAACACCAATACAATCAAAACACTACCTGTATTAATAATTGTTTGACCAAGAGCATCACTTGTACCCGACATAAAATCGGAATTTTTTTGGCTAATCCATGTATTAATGTTTTTAGTAGAAATATTAAACTCTTGGGATACCCATAATACAGATTGATCGAGCAACTTGTTAAAGTTTTCTATTAATTTAGAGAAAGAATCACTGAACTCAACAATTTGAACAGACAAAAGAGCTACTACTAATAATGTGATAAGCACAAGCAATACAACAGTAGTGGTTATTGCAATGGTTCTATTAAAACCTTTACGGCACAACAAATCAACCATTGGACGCAATACAATTGCAATAATGGTTGCATAAATTATAGGGACTATAATTTCCTGAGTAATAGAAAGAATACTTGTGAATACAAATATTCCAATAAATATAATAGACGCTTTTATATAAGCTGGAATTGCCATGTTAGATGTGTTTAATCGTCTGATTCTTTTTTATGAAAAAAACTACTCAGTATCTTCATCCCAATAGTTTTTATACCATCACTATTTTTAGAAACGATATTCGTAACTCCTAGTTGAAGAAGTGTTCCTAATATTTGTTTGATAGGATTATGGGTTGAACCAACAGCTACTTTTTTAGACAAATAGCCTGCAGCTAAACTTATGGTTGTACCTAACAAATCTTTTTTAAGATCAGGAGATGATGTTATATCTGTAAATATTTTTTTAATTAAATTGATTGGTTTTAAACTTTCATATGTAACCAACAATTGCTCTTTTAGCTGAACAGCTTCATTCGCTTGTTTAATTTCTAATAATAAAATAGCCTTTTTTAATTCTTCAACAGAAGTTATCTTTTCCATACTTTAACTAATTAAGCATTTGTACAATTAGTGAATTATTTATTTTGTTTTTAATTGTGTTGTGCATAAAAAAATATAAAACAACCGAGATGATAGCATAAAACCCTGCAATACAAAAAAATCCATAGTAAGACTTTCCTAACAATTCACCCAGCCACAACGCTGCGCCTATTGTAAATACAAGAACAAACATTGAAAAGAACAAAACAGCTGCAACGCGCGAGATTAATGTAGATACTAAACTTGCTGATTTGTCGATCGTTTTAAGTTTTATCAACTCATAACTTGTTTTTCCGTATTCGGTAGCTCTTTCTACCAATGGATCTATAAATTTCGTATTGTTTTCCATAAGTTCTCTAATATCAAAAAGGTTGTTTTATAAATTATACTAACTCATGTGTGATTTTACATCTTTCTTAAACTCATCAACACCATCTTTACCTCGGTTGTACATCTCTTTCGCTTCTTGCTTTCCAGCTTCCACTTTTTCAGACATTTCATTAAACAACTCCTCAAATTTGTCTTTAAGATCATCCATCGTATCATTGCCTTTTTTAGCAATTTTTTTTCTTGTTTCAGATCCTTTATCGGGAGCGAACAAAACACCTAACAATGCCCCAGCGGCTACGCCTGCCAAAACACCTAATAATACTTTTCCTGTACTCATTTCTTTCATTTTTAGATTAATTATTAAACTGGCTTATCGCCTTTTATTATTCGGAATAGAATTGCAATTAATGCAATTACAAGCAATACATGAATGATTCCACCTGTGTGGTAGCCAAAGAAACCAATGGCCCAAAAAATCACTAAAATCACTGCAATGGCATAAAGTAAATTTCCCATTTCTTTAAATTTTAAAAGATTAAATTATTTTGATTTATTTTTCATTTTGTTTCTTACAATTAGTTATTAGTATAAAACCTATAACCTATTGTTCCCTGATACCAAACATTTTTGTAACGAGGTGTTCCAGATGTTCCATCACCATTATTTTGCTGAATATCCCAACCAACACGAGCACCTAAAACAATGTGTTTTAAATTGATATCCAATCCGCCTACAACACCAAACATGTTTTTACGAATGTTATCGTTTTTGAATTCTTGTTCTTGACTGTAACTCGAAGCAGAACTAGTGAACTCATCCTTACGATTTAATAAATAGGAATATTGAGGACCTAATACAATCGTAAAGAATTCACTCGGCTTAATTGCAAATTGCAATGGAATATCCAAATAGGTTGTAGTACGTGTAAAATCGTAACGACTACCCAATAACATTCCACTTGCTTTAAATCCTTTTTGAGAAATTAATACTTCTGGTTGTATGCCAAAGTATTTTCCAATTGGAATAGCTACAAATACTCCGCCTGCTAAACCAAATTTTGCATCTGCTTGAAATTCTTCTCCATTAGAATCATATACATTAGAAAAATTTAAACCTGCTTTCAAACCGAAAGTGAATTTTTCACGGAAATCAGTTTCATTGTCTTGTGAATAAAGTACACCAACCGAACTACTTGCTAAAGCAAGAATCATCATCATTTTTTTCATTTTTTCTTTTTTCACTGTTTAGCAAAACGAAAACCGTTTTACTATTTAATATTATTTACAGTTAAATTATTAAAAGCTTTCCCTAATTCTTCCATGTCATGATTAAACTCTGATTTAAATTTTTTCCAATTATCTTTTCCATCAGCTTTATACTCATCCATTTTTTTCTGCATATCAGAATTTTTTTGTTCCAATTCAGCAACTTTCTTCTTATAATCTGCTTTTACTTCTTTTTTTTCTTTTTCAATTCTAACATTGAATTCTGCGATACTTTTATTATTAGCAGCAATACGATCGTTTGTTTCCTTTTTATAAGCCTCAACATCAGCTAAGTATTCTGCATTCGCATCTACTAAAGTCTCATTCGCCTTAGCAACATCTTCCTGCGCCTTTTCCACTTTTTGCTCAGAAGAAGTACAACTCGTAAATATGGTTCCTGCAACAATTGCTGTAATGGCAATAAAATATGTTTTTGTTTTCATAATAATTTTTTTGTTAGATTTATTTATAATTATTTCTATTTGTTACTATAATTCGGAAATGATTTTTTCAAATTCAGTTTTTGTTTTACCAATTTTAACTTGAATCCTTCCAAGCATTTCGTCTTTTTTTCCTTCTGAAAATAATAAATCATCGTCTGTAAGCATTGCAAACTTTTGCTTTAGCTTTCCTTTCATCTGATTCCAATCACCTTTTAATTCTGTTGTATTTGTCATAACGATTAAGTATTAAGTGTGAAATAATTTTCACGATACAAAGGTGACACAGAAATAGAGAACCACCATTACACAACTATGTATAATGATTACACAATTCACTTAAATTTATCTTTAAAGTTTATAAATGCAATACAGGATGGGGTAAGGAATTAAACTATGAACAATAATTTTCTTTAATTAAAACAAATTGCATGAATAGTTTTAAGAAAGCATTATACCTAAATCAAACAATTCATAAGTTTTCGAGTGAAATTCTTCTCTTGTATTGTTTTAATTGTTTAAAATAAGTTGGAGTTAATCCCGTAACTTTTTTAAACTGATTGGAAAGATGTGCAACACTACTATAATTAAGTTTATAAGCTATTTCTGTTAAATTAAGTTCATCGTATAAAAGCAATTCTTTTACACGTTCAATTTTATGTGAAATTATGTAGTGTTCAATTGTTATACCGGTAACCTCAGAAAATAATGTAGCTAAATACGTATAATCATGTTGTAATTTTTCACTTAGATAATCCGAAAAATTGACTTTTAATGGCCCTACTTCATCATGATAATGAATCATTTCTACAATAACATTTTTTATTTTTTCAATAAGTATGGCTTTTTTATCGTCCATCAATTCAAGTCCGGATCGAAGCAGTGCTAGCCTAAGTAAATCCCGTTGCTCATCTGAAATATCTTCCTTAATATCCACCTCTCCCAATTCAACTATACCATAATGCAATCCTAATCGATCCAATTCTGATTTTACAACCATTTTGCAACGTATAGAGACCATGTATTTAATGTAAAGCTTCATATTTAAAATTAAGGTGAACTATTTTACTAATCTTCGTAACCACTTTTAATAATTGTAGAAATCATTTTAAATTGTTCATTGGCATTAAAAAAATGACGTGCATGAGCTGGAATAATAATCCCTTCACCTAACTTCAAATGATAATTTCTTTTGTTGATTGTAATCTCTGCTGCCCCATCAATAATTTGAATAAAATTATCAAATGGAGATGTTTTTTCGGCTAACTCTTCACCTGCATCAAACGATGAAACCGTAATGTTTCCTGTTGCTCTTTTAATAATTGTTTTACTCAATACCGCATTAGGAATATATTCGATGATTTCAACAATAACATGCGACTTTGATTTTTCTAATTCAGGACTTTCCATTTAACAGTTATTATTATTTGTGTAATTTTCAAAAAAAATCGACTATAAACTAGATGTAAATGCTACATGATTACTGCTGAGTGAAATTCAATCAACAATTGAAGTAGAACAAGGCAAGGAATGTAAAAATAAACTTGAAGCGCTACGTTATATTGTTAGCGGAATATGTAAATCTTCACTCCAAAGATAGCTTATATTAATGGGAACTCAACCTTAATACTTGTATATAATATATTTAGCGCTAGAAAGCTTTTGCATTATGACATTTACAACAAACTTTTATCCTTATAACAATTAATAATTCAACAGTAAAGGAAGAAAGAATAATAACAACAAATTGATTAACAGAAAATTCTCGGATAATTTTTCTAATTGGATAAGCTATATATTTTTTAATGGGAAATTGCTCTATCTAATTGAAATTACTTACTAAAGCATTTTATTTTTGGTGAAATAATTACCTGAGACACAAAATTATTCCCGTATTTTTACAACAACATGCTACCCGATTATCCCATACAAGAAATTATACCTGAATTAAAAGCACAGCTTAAAAATCAGCCTGTACTTATTCTGCAAGCTCCTCCAGGAGCAGGTAAATCTACTGTTTTGCCTATTCAACTTTTAAATGAAGAATGGTTGAGAGATAAAAAAATAATCATGCTTGAGCCTCGCAGATTAGCAGCACGTAGTGTTGCCAACCGCATGGCATCTTTATTAGATGATGATATTGGAAACACCATTGGTTACCGTGTACGTTTCGAGAATAAAATTAGTAAACAAACCAAAATTGAAGTTGTAACAGAAGGTATTCTAACGCGCATGTTACAAAACGATAATGCATTGGAACAGGTTGGACTGGTAATTTTTGATGAGTTTCATGAACGCAGTTTGAATGCCGACCTTGCGCTTGCATTGTGTTTGCAGGTACAACAAGTATTGCGTGGTGATTTACGAATCCTGATCATGTCGGCTACATTGGATGGAGCAAAACTTTCATCCTTATTGAACAATGCACCAATTATTACTTCCGAAGGAAGAACATTTCCAATCACCTTAAAGTATGAGTTGGTGGATGATAAAACTCCTGTTCATCTGAACATGTCTCGCATTATTAAAAAAGCACTCAACGAACAAGAAGGTGATATTCTAGCATTTTTTCCAGGCGCAGGAGAAATACAACGCACGCAACAACTATTAGAGGAAAGTACATTGGCAAGCATTCATCCTTTGTATGGTGATTTAAGTCCACAAAAACAACAAGAAGCAATTACTCCTCATCCACAAGGAAAACGAAAAGTGGTATTAGCTACATCTATTGCCGAAACATCGTTAACGATTGAAGGAATTACTACCGTTATCGATTGTGGTTTTTCGCGTGTACCGAAATTTGATGCACGCAGTGGTTTTACCAAATTGGATACTGTAAAAATCACAAAAGATGCTGCCGACCAACGAGCGGGCCGAGCTGGACGATTAGGCCCTGGTATATGCTATCGTTTGTGGAGCGAAGGAGCTCACATTCATTTATTGCCGAATCGTAAGCCAGAGATTTTAGAGGCCGATTTAGCACCACTCATGTTGGAACTTGCCGAATGGGGCATCAGCAATATCAATGAGTTGATGTGGTTAAATTTACCACCACAAGGAAATGTGTTACAAGCAAAAGAACTCTTGCAAGAATTGGGTGCTATCCAAAATAATGCAATTACAAAACGAGGGAAAGAAATGTTGCAACTGCCTACACATCCTCGTATTGCTCATTTATTGATTGAAGCCAAACATTGGCAAGAAGAAAACAAAACAATAAACTATTCCGCTTTAGCGAGTGATGTTGCTGCCCTACTTGAAGAGCGAGATCCATTACAAAGAGATAACGGAACAGACATCACCCTCCGCATTGAAGCCTTAAGAAAATATAGAAATAAAGAATTTGTGAATGCCGATAAACGCGTGTTGGACCGTATTGAACGATTAGCATTGGCTTGGCGAAAATTACTAAAAACAGAGGCCGACAATTCAATACCAAATACATTTGCGATAGGAAAACTAATTGCAGCAGCTTATCCCGAACGAGTTGCAAAACGCATCGATAAAAACGGATTGCGTTATCGATTAGCGAATGGGCGCATCGTAAAAATTCAAGAACAAGATGCTTTGCATCAAGAAGAATACATAGCAATTGCACAGTTAGACGCTGGAACAAATGAAGGAAAAGTATTTTCTGCTGCTCCTTTAAATGTAGCCGATTTGAAAGATTTAGCTACCGAAAAAGAAAACATTGTTTGGGATAAAGAACGTGGAATGATAGCAGGTTCAATTGACAAATGTGTAGGTGGAATTATAATTGAATCGAAAATAATTACAAAATTTACAGAGGAACAACGCCTAAAAATCATCTGCGAAGCCATTCGTAATGAAGGCCTAAAACTTTTGGGATGGAGTGAACCACAAGATGATTTGCAAGCACGCATTTTGAGTTTAAAAATTTGGCGCCCTACAGAAAATTGGAATGATGTAAGCAATGAACATTTACTCAACACAATTGAAGAATGGTTATCACCTTACCTTAGTAACATTAATAAACGAAGTGAGTTGCAACAGCTCAATCTCAATCAAATAATTACTTCCATTTTACCTTGGGAATTAGCATCAAAATTAGACAATCTCGCTCCAAGTAGATTAGAAGTACCGAGTGGCTCCATGATTAAAGTCAACTACTTTGCCGATGGACGAAAACCTGAAATGGAAGTTCGTTTGCAAGAGCTATTTGGATTGACAGAAACCCCATCTGTAAACGAAGGTAAAAACAAAATTCTACTGCATTTATTATCTCCAGGCTACAAACCTGTTCAGGTAACACAAGATTTAAAGAGTTTTTGGAGCAAAACCTATTTTGATGTACGAAAAGATCTACTTTCACGTTATCCTAAGCATTCTTGGCCAGAAAATCCGCTTACAGCTGAAGCAGTTAGAGGTGCTAAAAAAAGAAAATAATTAAAAGATTTTTCTATCTTTAGTAATTCTAGTCAACTATTAAATGACTACAACTATTAACAGAACTACTCCTATGCTATCAAAATTTAAGTCACTCGCTATTCTATTGTTTATCCTTATTTTAAATGGCGCATCTGCACAAACAACAATGCCAAAAAAATACCAAAGTCTACTTTGGGAAATTTCTGGAAATGGGTTAAAGAAAAACTCCTATTTGTATGGGACCATGCATGTGAGTGATAAATTAGTATTTAATCTTCCGGACTCTTTTTTTGTTGCTATAAAAAATGTAGACATTGTTGCACTAGAATTAAACATGGATAAGTGGATGGACGATATCATGCAAATGGAGGAAGCGCGAAACATTCAAAACAAATCGAAAGATAACAACAATCAAAATGGATTTTACAGAAGAGCTTTCCCTGTTGATGCACCTAAGGAATACGATTTAAAATCATTATTGCAGTTTAGTCCAAACATTAGCAATTCGCTTATGTACCGCAATAACAAACAAAATAGTGATTACGAAGAAGATAATTTTTTGGATGTATTTATTTTTCAAGCAGGTAAAAAATTAAACAAGAAAATTCTTGGACTCGAAAATTTCAAACAAACCGAAGAGTTTTCAATCAAATCTGAAAAGCCAGATGATACAGATGATGATGATGAAAAAAACAAAGATGAACGTGAACAAAAACGATTAAAATTAAAAGAACTACGTGGAGATAAATCCTATTATGACATTCAGGAAGATGCCTACAGAAAAGGGAACTTAGATTTATTGGATAGCTTAAATAATCTATCCAGAACAAAAGCTTTCCTAGAAAACATGTTGTATGCACGTAATCTCATCATGGCAAAACGGATGGATTCCATCATGCAAAAATCTCCCTTATTTACCGGTGTTGGAGCTGCACATTTGCCCGGTACAAAAGGGGTAATTGAACTTTTAAAAGAAATGGGCTACACCGTACGACCAATACTTACATCACAATCAGATATTAAGTCGAAAAAAATAATTGACGAAACACGTTTTCCAACAGTATTCAAAACACACTATTCAAACGATTCTGCTTTTTCCGTTGCATTGCCGGGTAATTTATTTGAATTTGGAATTGATGGCTCCTACCGCTATTATTTGCACAATGATTTAAGTAATGGTGCATACTACTGTATTCAGCGTATGAATCATTATGGCAAATTCATGGACGAAACACCTGAGGAATTATTAAAGCGATTAGATAGTTTAATATTCGAAAATATTCCAGGTAAATTACTAAGCAAAAAAGAAATCAAGAGCTCAAATGGTTACCCAGGTATCGAAATTGTAAATAAAACCTCAAAAGGAGATGTTCAAAAGCATCAAATTTTTGCAACACCAACTGAACTATATTCATTTAAAATGAGTGGAACACAAGAATATGTTCAAAAAGGATCAGAAACAGATGCCTTCTTTTCATCCATTAACTTTCGAGCTGCAAAGTCAGAAAGCAGTATTTACAAATCTAAACTTGGCTATTCCGTTTCCTTGCCAAACAAGCGCAATTCATTCTTCAATAGTACATCCTATAAAAATCAAAACGAAATTATAACTGCTAGTGATAATAACACTCATTATTTGGTGATGTGTGCTTCATTGTATGATTTTGAATATATTGAAGAAGACACCTTTGAATTAAATATGCTTGCTGAACGATTTTGTTTAGAAACTCATAAAAAATTAGTTTCAAAAAGTTTCACAACTAAAAATGGTTCTCCATCTCTTTGGTTTAAAATGGAAGAAAAAAACAAAGCAGACGTAACCTATACTGGGCAAATTATTATCAATGGCCCTTCCTATTATCTGCTATGCACAAATACAGATAGCACAGCTGCAATACCATTTTTAAACTCTTTTACAAGCCATTCAAAAACATATACTATTCCATTTAAAGAAACACAAGACACAACTGGTTTCTTTAGTGTTTCAACACAAGAATTAAAAAACAACTACTCTCCATTAATTGAGTTACGAAAAAACAATCCATACGAGTTAAGTACAAAAAAAGAAAAGGAATCGAAAGAGAAAAAACAGTTTTTACCGGTCAAAGAAACCATCATTTATACATCTCCCGAAACAGCCGAAAAAGTATCTGTAGAATACAGAAAATTCAGCATGTATTTTCAACAAGAAACGATGGAAGAATTTTGGAAATCGCGAATTAATGCGATAGGCGAAAGTCAATACATGAAAGCATCCAGAGTAAAGAATACAAAAAAGGAGAATGGGACAACAGAAGTAGAACTACTATTAACGGATACCAATAGCACAAGAGGGATTGTAGTGAAATTGATTCAGCGATGTGGAACATTGTATACCATCAAAACTGTTGTAGATACTACAAAAGGAATGGATTTGTATGCAAAAACTTTTTTCGAAACATTCAAGCCAAAAGACACCTGTATTGGTGCTGACATTACAAAGAACAAACTTGATGAATACTTTTTTAATAAAATTTATTCAAAAGATACCATTGAAAGCAAAAGAGCAAAAGAGGCAATTGAATATGTACAGGCAAATGTGTTAGCAAGCAATATTCCTTCACTTATCAAAACCATAAATGATAAAGAGTTCATTCATCTGGCTACTGAAGACAAAAAAGATTTGATTGCATGTTTTAATACTGTTAAATCAAAAGAAGCATTACCATTTTTAGAAAGTTTGTACATCAAGTATGCAGATTCAGTTGAAATTGAGCTTGCTATTTTAAAAACCGTAGCTCGTTTAAAATCAATCAATGCCTCTAAATTATTTTTAAAATTATTAAAATACGATGTTCCAATTTCAGCAAATGAATATCCAATCAGTTATGTATTTAATGCTTTGGCAGACAGTTTACAAACAGCGGCAGTATTGTTTCCTGAACTAATTAAGTATACAAAATATGTTGAATATAAAAATTCAATCTATAAATTAATGACACAAGTAAATGAAGCTAATTTTTTAAAACCTAAAGTATACAGTAAAATAGTTGACGACATATTACTGGATGCTAACTACGAATTAAAAAAATACATTTCCGATAAAGACCGTGATAAAGAAGGTTATCGTTATTCATCTTATTCTAAAACAGATCAACTGATTGATGATTTAAACACACGTCAACAAAAAATGTACTATTACACACAATTATTAGCTCCATTTTATAAAAATGCAGACGTGAATAAATTTTTCAGTAAAACACTGTCTTCGACCACAAGCGACAAATTTAGAGCTATCATCTATGGTCAGCTTTTAACAAACAAAGTAGCAATACAAGATACCATTTTAAAAAAGTATGCTGCATCAGTATCTAGTAGATATACATTCTACCGGATTTTGAAAAGAAATAATCAATTAGAACATTTTGATAAAACATACCTAAATCAAAAAGACTTGGTGGTTTCTCAATTATTTGGCTCAAGTGAAACATTTAAGAAGGATACACTCATTGCATTGCCAATTTATAAAGTATCAAATGGCAACAAAGAGGGAAATGCTTATGTTTTTAAAACCAAACAAAAAGATAAAAAAACCTGGAAACTGTCTTACTCTTCGGTACATCCCCAAGATTTAGCACAAATAAATAATAAACCAAAATACAGCAAAACATACATTTCTTTTGAAGGCGACCGTCAAGCGCAGAAAGAAATTGATACGCTGCTCCGAAAAATACGTGTCGACACGAGAGATCGTGCAAGTGTAAAGGATTTCGAGCTGGAAACTGCAAACGATTATAGTTATCTGGACTTTTAATCTGTTTTATTCCCTCTAACAGACGTAACTAGATTTCATTATCTGGTTACGTCTTTATAATTTAAGCCTGTCGAGCAAAAAACGAACTGTAAACAGTCCAATTCATTGACTGTATTGGAAATTTGCCCTTAGCAACCACTCATCCTTTCTAAAAACCATTCATAAACCAGCTACTATTTTGTGCTGAATTAATGCTAATTTTAGCAAAAATTTAAAAACAACCCTTTCGATGAAAATTAAAAACATTTTACTTTCTTCTGTCCTTTTAGGAAGTAGTTTGGTGATTGCACAAACCCCTGCAAAAACAACCAAAACTGCTACCCCTGCAAAAACAGCAGCTACAGGAACAATTAAATTTATTGAATACGATTTACCTAATGGTTTACACGTAATCTTACACGAAGATCATTCAACACCTATTGTTGCAGTTACTGTATTATACCATGTTGGATCAAAAAATGAAGATCCACAACGTACTGGATTTGCTCACTTTTTCGAACATCTAATGTTCGAAGGTTCAGATAACATAGGCCGTGGCGAATACATGAAATTAATCCAAAATGCAGGTGGACAATTAAACGCAAACACTTCATTCGACAGAACATTCTATTACGAAGTAATTCCAAGTAACCAGCTAGAACTAGGATTATGGATGGAAGCAGAACGTATGTTGCATTCTAAAATTGACTCGGTTGGGGTTGAAACACAACGAAAGGTTGTGAAAGAAGAATTAAAACAACGTAATGAAAACACTCCTTATGGTTCTATCTTAAATGAATCATTTGGTCATGCTTATACTGTTCATCCTTACCGTTGGACACCAGGTGGTTCTCCAGAATACATTAACAAAGCAGCTATCAGCGAGTTTATCGATTTCTACAAAACATTTTATGTTCCAAACAATGCAACATTATCCATTGCTGGCGACATTAATGTTGAAGAAACAAAAAAGATGATTGCTAAATACTACGGCTCAATTCCAAAAGGAACAAAAGCAATTCCTCGTCCAACAGAAGTTGAACCAGTAAAAACAGCTGAAGTACGTGATACTGTTTTAGACAACATTCAATTACCTGCTGTAATTATGGCGTACCACATTCCTGCACAAGGAACACCTGATTATTATGCAGTAAACATGTTAAGCACTTTATTATCACAAGGAAAAAGTTCTCGTATGCAAAAATCAATTGTTGACAAACAACAAAAAGCTTTGTTTGCTGGTGCATTTGCATTACCATCAGAAGATCCAGGTTTAGCATTAATGTTTGGAATTACCAACATGGGTGTATCACCAACGGATTTGGAAAATGCAATGAACGAAGAGTTTGAAAAAGTAAAAAAAGAATTAATTTCTGAAGAAGAATTTCAAAAATTAAAAAACCAAGTGGAAAATGATTTTGTAAATGCAAATACAAAAATGGCTGGTATTGCTGAAAACCTAGCAAACTACCAAGTGTATTTCAAAGATGCGAATTTGATTAATACAGAAATCACTCGCTTTATGAAGGTAACACGTGAAGATTTACAAAAAGCAGCTCAAAAATATCTTACAAAAGAAAACAGAGTGGTATTGTATTACTTGCCAAAACAATAAATACATTATTCGTAAGATCATTAACCTATTCAAAAGAAATTCAAGAAATGAAAAAAATAATATTCTCAATAGCAAGTGTTTTAGTTGCAACAGCAATGTTTGCACAACCAAAACCAGCAGCTACAAAAACAACTGCTCCTGTAAAACTTGACAGAAGCAAACGCCCAACACCAGCTCCAGCACCAGCCATTAAAATGGGTGAAATGCAATCCTTTGAATTGCCAAATGGATTAAAAGTATTTGTGGTTGAAAATCACAAAACTCCTACAGTTGCTTATTCAATTGTATTGAACATACAACCAGCAATGGAGGGTGATGCAGTAGGAACTGCAGATATCACAAGTCAGTTGCTTACAAGCGGAACAAAAACACGTACCAAAGATCAATTGGATAACGACATCGATTTTATTGGTGCAACATTGTCAGCATCACCAACAAGTATTTATGCTGCTTCTTTAAAAAAGCAACAAGGTAAATTATTGGAATTGATGAGTGATGTAATTATGAACGCTGATTTCAAACAAGAAGAATTAGAAAAAATAAAAACACAAACATTGTCTGGATTGGCAACTCAAAAAGATGATCCAGATGCAATTTCAAACAATGTAAAATCGGTTTTGAATTTTGGTAAAAATCATCCGTATGGTGAAATGACTACCGAAGAAAGTGTAAGTAAGATTACACTTGATAAGTGTAACAACTACTACAAAACATTCTTCCGTCCAAATGTTGCTTATTTAGCAGTTGTAGGAGATGTAACCTTGGCAGAAGTAAAACCATTGATTGAAAAATATTTTGCTGCATGGCAAAAAGCTGAAGTGCCTACTCAAAATTATACAATGCCAGTAGCACCAGCAAAAACACGTGTTGCTATTGTAAATAAAGCAGGTGCTGTTCAGTCGGTTATTAATGTTACCTACCCTGTTGATTTGAAACCAAACAACGAAGATGTAATCAAAGCAAGAGTATTGAATACTATTTTAGGTGCAGGTTTCTCTTCTCGTTTATTTATGAATTTACGTGAGAAGCATGGTTATACCTACGGTTCTTATTCAGCATTGAATAACGACATGTTGGTTTCTGAGTTTAGTGCATATGCGAAAGTTCGTACTGCTGTTACAGATAGCTCCGTTACAGAAATCATGTATGAATTGAATCGTATAAGAAAAGAGAAAGTGCCACAAGATGAATTGGATGGCATCAAAAATTTCTTGACAGGAAGTTTCGCTATTTCACTAGAGGATCCTGAAACAGTTGCAAAATTTGCTATCAACATCGATCGTTATAAATTACCGAAAGATTATTATGCAAATTATTTGAAAAATTTAGCAGCAGTAACGGTAGATGACATTTATGCAATGGCGCAAAAATACATCCGTCCTGAAAATGCAACAATTTTAATTGTTGGGGATAGAAATGAAATTGCTCCTAAATTGGATAAATTCAGTGCAACAAAAACAATTGAGTTTTATGATAATTATGGAAATGTTCCTACAAAATTAAAAGCAGCTCCAGCTGGTGTTACACCAAAAACAGTTATTGATGCGTATGTAAAAGCAATCGGTGGCGAAAAAGCATTATTAGCAATAAAAGATATTGCAATCTCTCGTAATGCAGATACACAATATGGAAAAATTAACATGACCACTCAACAAAAAGCACCGAACAAATATTTGATGAATGTAAAAATGGGTGCAATGACTGTTCAAAAAATGGTGTACGATGGTGCAAAAGCAAAATCAAGTGGTATGCAAGGTAAAAAGGACATTACTGGCGAAGAGTTGGATGAGTTAAAAGAAGAAGCAGTAATCAATCAAGAAATGCAATACGAAAAATTAGGTTATAAACTAGCGATTAAAGGTGTTGAGCCAATCAATGGCAGTGATGCTTACGCAATGGAATTAACTGACCCTCGTGGCAAAAAAAGCACAGAGTGGTATGATGTTGCAAGTGGTTACAAAGTACGTTCTGTAAAAACATCAAAAACAGAACAAGGTGAAGTGACAACTCAAACAGATTTTTCTGATTACAAAGATTACAATGGTGTAAAATTCCCAGCAACAATTAATGCAAACTTTGGTCCTATGCCAGTTAAAATGGTATTGGAATCGGTAAACATTAACAAAGGAATTAAAGATTCTGAATTTTCAGTAGAATAATAACATCCCATTAGCCAATAAAAAATGCCCTTTCCGAATTCGGAAAGGGCATTTTTATTTAACTAAATATAAGACTAACTTGCCTTGTCCTGAATCTTACGTGTTAATTTTACAACCAGTGCTCTTGGTGTAAATCGAACCGAATTGGCCAATACATAATTCATAAAACCATGGATGGCAACTGTTTTTCCTTTTAACATGGCAGCATAACCATATTCCGCAACTTCTTTCGAACTAGGCAACTTTTTACCTTTTACCAAACTACTTTCTTCCATTGTTGCTGCAGCTTGAAATCCGCTTTCTGTTGGCCCTGGACAAAGCGTTGTAACTGTCACCCCTTTATCACGCACTTCATTATCCACTGCTTCCGAAAAACTTAATACATATGCTTTTGTTGCATAATAAACAGCCATGGTTGGTCCCGATTGAAATGCAGCAGTAGATGCCACATTCATTATCTTCCCACTTTTACGTTTCACCATTTCTTTCAAATACAACTTTGTGAATTGTGTTAAGGTAGTAATGTTCAGATTTATCATTTGTTCTTCCTTTTTCCAGTCTGCATCTACAAACATTCCAAAGTCGCCAAAGCCTGCATTGTTTATCAAATAATCAATTTGAATACCTGCTTTTTGTGTTTCATCAAACACTTCCTGAGCTGCATTCATTAATGATAAATCCTTACCGATGGTATAAACTGAAACCTTGAATTGTTTCTCTAATTCACTTTTTAATTCATCCAATTTAGCTTTATTCCTAGCAACTAAAACTAAATTGCCGCCTTTTGATGCATGAATTTTTGCAAGTTCTAGACCTATTCCATTGGATGCTCCTGTAATTAATGCTGTTGTCATTTGATAGTTTTTTATTATTTATTTTACAAAAGTAGGTCAAATGCACACAACCTACAACATTAGAGTATACTCTATACTTGTATTTTATTTTTCAACACCTTATATTTGTAGCATGTTAATAAACGAATTATCCAAACAAACAGGCATTTCAGCCCATACCATTCGGTTTTACGAAAAATCGGGATTAATAAAAGGAAAACGTAAAGAAGGAGTAACTACCAACAAGTATTTTCATTACGATGAAGAAACCGTAGAAAAACTTTTTCTAATCCGCGATGCAAAATCAATTGGTTTTACAATAAATGAAATTGCTCAATTAATAGAAGCATGGTATAACAATCGTTTTTCCATCACAAAAAAGTTGGCTATTCTGGACGAAAAAATTGATTCGATAGATGAAAAGATAAAACAATTAAAGGCCATGAAAAAGATGGTTTCTGAATTCAAGAAAAGTGTGGAAGAAGAAAATTGTTAATTTACAATCATTAACATGCCCTATTTATTCTTTTTATAGGCGATAACAATTTAATTCTTTCTTTTAATATTAGTAATAATCGTAATCATATCTTTCAACAAATACAGGTTCTTCAATATTATCGAATTTAGTAGTAGCCCTGATCTTTCCATCTTCAGAACGCTCAAACACCCATTTAAATAGCAACTCGTTGTCAAAACCAAATACTCTTTCTTCAATTAAAGCTCCTTCTTTATTAAATAGTTGAATTTTTTTTATTTTATCTGCTACAATTTTTTCCACTCTTTCAATTGAATCACTCTGATAATAGTATTTTAAACCAGTAAAAGAATTTGAATTTTCCCCATATTGACCACTTAAAATTGCGCCAAGCATACTTTTATTACTTGGCATAGTTTTTTGAAAAACCCTCTGACTTAATAACTGACCATTAGCATTATAGGTATAAATAATTTTATTTGCTGTATCATTATTAAAATAGATTTTGGAAACCTCACCTCTACTATTTCGAACGAATGTAGCTAAAGTGCTATCGACTTTTCTTTCTGCTTCCCTTTCTATTAAAGATTTATCAGAACTTATAGAAGATTCTAATTCTTCTTCAACATGGTTAATATCTCCGAAATATGATTTTGCAGAAATTTGGTTAAGTGAATCATAATAAAAGTTCATTCCTGCTACAAGTTCGGGAACATTAGTTGATGTATAACTTTTATAAATCCTCAACGACTGTTTCTTTCTGTCCTTATTGTATTTGATAATTTTTTTATAAACTATTATGCCATTTTCTTTAAACCGTTCAGTAACACTGGTAAGCAAAGTGTCATTTTCATAAATATACTTCATTAATGAAGAGCCCGTTTGAACGTAAGCCTTATTTCCAAATCTATCAAAATGTATAATACAAGAATCCGAAGGTGTTTTTTCAACAACACCTTTGCTGTAATAAAAGGTATAGGATTTTTGAACTTTTAATTTTTCTCCTCTTTCGTCTACTTTTTGTTCTTTATTAGAAGGCCCACAACTCATTATTACAATACTTAAAATGAAAATTATTGTTTCCTTCATATTAATTTATTTAGTCAAAATTGAGATTGAAAATATCATTAATTTTTTTGCCAATATAAATATAAGCTAAAACAACGAAAACAAAAAAGCCCCTCGTTTGAGGGGCTTTAAGTTGTCCGATCAGGTCTCGAACCTGAACTCTTCTGGACCAAAACCAGACGTGTTGCCAATTACACCATCGGACAGTTTCCAATCATTTGTTAATGATTTGGGTTGCAAAAATAATAAATAAATGATACCGACAAACATTTTTTTAAAAATCTTGTCTTTTTTTAACAGCTGTAGGTTCAATTAATTTTCTAACTTCGCAATCACTAAAATTCAAAAAAACAACTCGTTAAATATGATTAACACTTCTAATTATCAACGCTTTAACAACATTGTAGGCTGGCTGGTATTTGCTATCGCTTCATTTGTTTACTTGAGTACAATGGAACCTACTGCTTCCTTCTGGGATTGTGGGGAATACATCTCTTGTGCCTATAAATTAGAGGTAGGACATCCTCCTGGAGCGCCTTTGTTCCTTTTAATTGGTCGTTTTTTCAGTCTTTTTGCCTTTGGCGACACTAGCAAAGTAGGGATGATGATCAATGCCATGAGTGCATTGTGCAGTTCATTCACCATTTTGTTCTTATTCTGGTCAATTACTGCTTTAGGACGTAAAATCATGGAAAAATCAGGAGAACTTACTTCTGGTAAATTGTTCGCTATTTTAGGTGCTGGTGCTGTTGGTGGCTTAGCTTACACTTTCTCTGACTCTTTCTGGTTCTCTGCTGTTGAAGGCGAGGTATACGCAATGTCTTCTTTCTTTACCGCTATCACTTTTTGGGCCATCTTAAAATGGGAGCGCGAGGCTGATCAGCCACATGCCGACCGTTGGATTATCCTTATTGCATACTTAATTGGTTTAGCGATTGGTGTCCATTTATTGAATTTATTGGTTATTCCAGCTGTTGTGTTCATTTATTACTTCAAAAAATACGATAAAATCACCCGTAAGGGCATCATTATAACTGGTCTATTATCAGTTGTAATTTTAGGTGGTATTCAAGGAGGCGTTATTCCACTTATTGTAAAACTTGCTGCTAAAATTGAAATTTTTGCAGTTAACACCATTGGCTTACCGTTCAATAGTGGAACAATTATTTATGCATTGTTATTGGTGGGTGGAATTGTATTCGGTTTACGATACACAACTAGAAAAGTAAAACCTATTTTAAACACAGTTATACTTTGTTTCACCGTAATCTTAATTGGTTATTCTTCGTTTATCATTTTGGTTATACGCTCACAAGCAAATACACCAATGGATGAAAACAATCCAGAAAATGCCGTTAACTTATTATCATACTTAAACCGTGAGCAATATGGTACTTGGCCAATTTTATATGGTCAATATTTTACTGCTCCTGTTATTAAATACGATGATGGTAATCCTGTTTATTCACAAGATGAAAAAACTGGGAAATATGTAATCTCTGACGACAGAAAAGGTTCTGTACCAGTTTACGATCCTCGTTTTACTACTTTATTCCCTCGTTTATGGAGTAATCAATCGAACCACGTTGCTGGTTACCGCAACTGGACAAATACACGCAACTACCAACGCATTACTGTCAATAATCCTCAAACAGGTGAAACCGAAACGCTTGAAAAACCAAGCTTTGGTGAAAATGTAAAATTCTTTTTCCAATACCAATTAGGCTGGATGTACTCCCGTTATTTTGCTTGGAACTTTATTGGTCGCCAAAACGAAATTCAAGGACATGGTAGTCCGAACGAAGGAAATTGGAAAACTGGTTTATCTGGTATTGATGAAAGCCGTTTAGGTCCACAAGTTGGTTTGCCTGATAATGCGGAAAACAATAAAGGAAACAATTCATTGTATGCATTTCCATTTATTCTTGGATTGATTGGTTTATTCTATCAAATTAAAAAGGATGGGAAAAATGCATCAGTTGTAGGTTTATTATTCTTCTTTACCGGCATTGCAATTGTGGTATACTTAAATCAAAAACCTTTTGAGCCACGCGAACGTGATTATGCCTATGCTGCATCATTCTACGCATTTGCAATTTGGATTGGCTTAGGTGTATTGGCTATTTATGATTTTTTACAAAGCAAAATGAATCAAATGGTGAGCGCAACTGCTGCAACTGCAGTTTGTTTGTTAGCAGTACCAACAATAATGGCAAAAGAAGAATGGGATGATCACGATCGTTCAAACAGATACATTGCCCGTGATTTTGCTCGCAACTATCTAGAATCATGTGCTCCAAATGCTATTTTATTCACGAACGGTGATAACGATACATTCCCATTGTGGTATGCACAAGAGGTAGAAGGTATTCGTACCGATGTACGTGTAGTTTGTTTAGAATTATTAAACACCGATTGGTACATCGATCAAATGGTTCACAAAGCATACAAATCGGATCCTGTTCCTTTCTCATTGAAAAAAGATCAATACCGTCAAGGGACACGCGATGTTGTTTTATTCCACGACAGAGGAATTAAAGGAAACATCTCTGTGAAAGAATTGATGGAGTTTGTTAGAAGTGAAGACAAAGCAAATAAATTAGAAGTTCAATCAGGAACATTCTATAACTACTTCCCTACTCGTAACATGAGTGTGCCAGTAGATAGCGCAACTGTTGTAAACAACGGAACAGTTCCAAAAGAGTTGGCTGGTAGAATTGTAAAAAGTATCGACTGGTCGATTCAGGGTAACTATGTTCAAAAGAATGACTTGATGGTTATCGACTTGTTGTCACAAAACGATTGGAAACGTCCAATCTATTTTGCAGCAACGGCTCCAGCAAGCTCGTACTTGAATCTTGCTCCTTATTTACAATTAGAAGGTTTAGCATACCGTTTGGTTCCAATCAAACAAACCGCTGCTGAGCAACAACAAGAAACACGCATTGCTACCGACACGATGTACAATAACGTAATGACCAAATTTGTTTGGGGTGGAATGGAAAAAAGCGGTGTATTCTTAGACGATGTATTTGTTCGCTCTTGTGCATTGAATGTTCGTCAGCGTATTGCAGCTCTTGGTTCTGCATTGGCTGCAGAAGGTAAAAAAGAACAAGCAATCAAAGTATTGGATAAATGCTTAGAAATTACTCCTGAAGAAAATGTACCATTTGATGGAACTATTTTCTCAATAGCAATTGCTTATTACCAAGCTGGGGCTGACAAAAAAGCAAATGATTTAGCAAATAAGTTATTCGACAATTTTGAAAAGAACATGAAATACTATGGTTCATTCAAGAGCAGAGACAGAGTTTCTTTTATCTCTGACATTGAACGCACACAAGAAATTATGGAACGTTTAATTTATTTCACAGATATGTTTAAACAACCAGAATTATCTAAGAAATTTGAAGCGCGTTACAATACCATTTTACAAACCTATGGTTTGTCGCCAAAAATGAATCAGTAATTTTAAAGCATAAAAACAAAAGAGGCGCAATGAACATTGCGCCTCTTTTGTTTTTATAAGCTTTCGAACCGATAACCTTCTTTTAAAGCATGTTCAATAAATTTTGGTAAAGCATATTGTAAATTTGTCCAAGCTTTTACATTGTCATGAAAAACAATAATGGAACCATTACGATATTTATCCACCACATTTTTCAAACATTTTTCTGGACTTGTTTTTTTATCATAATCACCACTCAATACATCCCACAAAACAATCGAATAATAACGTCTTAAAATATTAAATTGTGTTTTTTTCATTTTGCCATAAGGTGGTCGGAACAAATTAGAATGAACAAGCTCTTTGCATTTACTAACATTCTTTAAATACAGAGGAGAATGCGTTTTCCAACCATTCAAATGATTATAGGTATGATTACCAACAGCATGTTCTTCATCCTGTATACGCTGAAAAATAGCAGGATGCTTTTCGACATTATTCCCAACACAAAAAAAAGTTGCTTTTACATGGTAGTGTTTTAATACATCCAATACCCATGCTGTAATTTCAGGAATAGGCCCATCATCGAAGGTGAGGTACAGTTTTTTTTCTGTAGGCTCTTTTCTCCAAATAGCTTTTGGATAAATGGATTTTATGAGATATGTGGGTTGTACCAAATACATGCATCACAAAAATACGATAATTCATTTCAATTACACGCTAAATGACTAGGCTTTCAACTTGCTCAAACAAAGCAGATTTCGTACTTTTGTAATCCGTTTTAGAATTAAGTGACCAAGGAAGATATTTTACGCAAGTACAGTGAATCAAGTAACAATTCTCTACTAACACAGGAATTGAATGGAAAAGCTACGCGTACGCAGTTAAAAAATGTTGTTGGATCAGGTGCTTCTTTCATTGCCGCCACAGCTTTTCAGCACATTTACAAAACCACACTTTTAATTTCACCCGACAAAGAAGAAGCGGCTTATTTTTTAAATGACCTCGAAAATTTATTGGGCGAAGAGAATGTATTGTTCTTTCCTGCTTCTTACAGAATGCCCTACGAGCATGAGGAAATTGACAATGCAAATATCCTTTTGCGTGCCGAAGTGCTTAACAAACTAGCTACGGGTAAAAAACACATTTGCATAGTTACCTACCCCGAAGCATTAACTGAAAAAGTTGTTACACAAGCACATTTGAGTAAAAACACACTGGAACTAAAACAAGGAGAAAAAATTTCCATTGATTTTATTACAGATGTATTAATTGAATATGATTTTGAGCGAGTTGATTATGTAGTTGAACCTGGACAATTTTCGATACGAGGTGGTATCGTAGATATTTTCTCCTTCTCGAGTGATAATCCATATCGTATTGAATTTTTAGGAAATGAAGTAGAATCCATTCGTTCCTTCGACTCCATCTCTCAGCTTTCTATTAATGCGCACCGATTTTGCAACATCATTCCGAATATTCAAGCAAAAATATTACAAGAAAGCCGACAAACATTTTTAGAATTTTTAGGGGAAGACACCGTTATTTGGTTCAAACATTTTCAGCTCACCATCGACCGTATCGAAAAAGCATTTATGCTTGCGGAAACAGCCTATGATAAACTGGACAATGTTATCAAACAATTGGAGCCACTTGAATTGTATACCGATAAAGATACATTCACGAAACAAGCATTAGGTGTTAACCTTGTTGAATTCGGGAATCATTTTTCGTTAACACCAACAAAAATAATCACCTATAATTTTTCACCTCAACCAAGCTTCAATAAAAACTTCAATTATCTACTCGATAACCTGCATGCCAATATTCGCAATGGTTATGAGAATATCATTTTTGCAGAGAATCACAAACAAGTAGAGCGTTTATATAAAATATTTGAAGACATTTCTACAAAAACCACTACAAACAACAAGCTACCATTTACCGAAGGCTGGGGAGGTGCCATTGTTCACGAAGGGTTTATCGACAATGACTTAAAAATTGTTTGTTATACCGATCATCAAATTTTTGATCGTTATCACCGCTTCCGCTTAAAAGATTCCTTCAACAAAAAAAATGAAGCACTTACACTTAAAGAATTAAAAGGATTAAATCCGGGAGATTACATTACACACATTGACTACGGTGTTGGGCGTTATGGTGGATTGGAAACCATTGAAGTAAATGGTAAAATGCAAGAAACCATTCGCTTGGTTTATAAGGATTACGATATAGTAAATATTAGCATCCACTCACTACACCGTATTGCTAAATACAGCGGTAAAGAAGGGACTGAGCCCAAAATAAACAAGCTTGGAAGCAATGCTTGGGCAACACTTAAACAAAAAACAAAAAAGAAGGTTAAAGAAATTGCCTTCGATTTAATAAAATTATATGCTAAACGTAAAGCGTTAAAAGGGTTTCAGTTTAGTCCAGACAACTACATGCAAAATGAGTTGGAAGCTTCGTTTATATACGAAGACACTCCCGATCAAGTAAAAGCAACGACTGATGTTAAACGTGACATGGAAAAAGAATATCCAATGGATCGTTTGGTTTGTGGTGATGTTGGATTTGGAAAAACAGAGATTGCCATTCGTGCTGCATTTAAAGCGGTGTGCGATAGCAAACAAGTGGCTGTGCTTGTTCCAACAACCATTTTAGCATTACAACATTACAAAACATTTAAAGAGCGCTTAAAAGACTTGCCTTGCACGGTTGATTATATCAATCGTTTTAAAACAGCAAAACAACAAAAAGATACACTCGAAAAAGTAGCACGTGGCGAAGTGGACATTCTAATTGGCACACATGGCATTGTTGGAAAAAATGTGAAGTGGAAAGATTTGGGCTTAATGATTATTGATGAAGAGCAAAAATTTGGTGTTGCAGTAAAAGATAAACTAAAAACATTTAAAACCAGTGTTGATTCCTTAACACTCACGGCAACACCAATCCCACGTACTTTACAATTCTCGATGATGGGTGCACGTGATTTGTCTGTTATCAGTACACCTCCACCCAACCGCTACCCTGTTCAAACAGAGCTACACACGTTCAACGAAGAAATTATTCGTGATGCTGTATCTTTTGAGATTTCTCGTGGCGGACAAGTGTTCTTTGTTCACAATAGAGTACAAAACATTATGGAAGTTGCCGGCATGATTAACCGATTGTGTCCAGATGCACGTGTTGGAATTGGTCATGGACAATTGGATGGAGACAAGTTGGAAGAAGTGATGCTAAAATTTGTAGAAGGAGAATACGATGTATTGGTTGCTACTACAATTATTGAAGCTGGATTAGATATTTCGAATGCAAACACCATTATCATCAACCAAGCACACATGTTTGGCTTAAGTGATTTGCATCAGATGCGTGGACGTGTTGGACGATCGAATAAAAAAGCATTTTGTTATTTATTAACTACACCTGTTTCATTGCTTACCAACGAAGCACGCAAACGATTAAAAGCAATTGAAGAATTCTCGGAATTGGGTAGCGGCTTTAACATTGCAATGCGCGATTTAGATATACGTGGAGCTGGCGATTTATTAGGTGGAGAACAAAGTGGGTTCATTTCGGAAATTGGATTTGAAATGTATCAGAAAATTCTGGATGAAGCCATTCAGGAATTGCGTTTAGAAAATGAGGAATTCCGATTAGCAGAAACCGGAGGTACTCAGCAATTCACAAAAGCGCGACACGGTGAATTTATTTACGATTGTAACATTGATACCGACATGGAAATATTAATTCCTGTTGAGTACGTAACCAACATAACAGAACGATTAACCTTGTACCGCGAATTGGACGATTCCAAAACGGAAGAGGAATTAAACATTTTTGAAACACGTTTGCGCGATCGTTTCGGCCCTGTACCACCACAAACAATTGAATTGATTCACACCATTCGATTACGCTGGTTAGCAATGGAAATTGGATTCGAGAAGTTATTATTAAAAAACAATCGTATGGTTGGTTATTTTATTCCGAAGCAAGATTCACCATACTACCAAAGTGAAATATTTACTAAGGTGTTAAAGTTTGTACAGCAAAATCCAAGGTTGTGTAAAATGAAAGAGACCAATGGAAAATTAACCTTATCGTTTGAAAGCATCAAAAAGATTGATGATGCAATTGTAGCATTAAAACCTATCCTTGCTTAAATCTTAATTTAAAAACTAAGCCATTCTCATTGGTAAAGCTATACTGTCCATCTATTTGCTCCGATAACGATTTCATCAACCCCATACCCAATGAATTGGTTTTAGTAGAAACATCAGGAGGAAGCCCTGGTCCATTATCCCTTAATTCAAACTCAATAAAATCATTTTGTTTTTTAAGCAAAATTTTAAGCTGAAGTGTTTTTCCTGGCTGTTGAGCATATTTGAATGAGTTGGTCACAAACTCATTAAGAATTAATCCGCATGGAATTGCATTCGACAATTCAATAAAGATTGAATCGGTATCAATAACGATATCTGTTTTACTATCCTTACCTAAAGAACTCATTAATTCATTCAATAAGTCATGAATATAATCTTTGAAATTTAAATCGATTACACGCTCTCGTTCAAATATTTTTTGATGAACCAAAGCCATTGAAAAAACTCTTGTTCTACATTCTTCTAATGCATCCTGAACTTCTGGCGAAGAGGAGCTGTTCTTTTTTAGATTCAACAAACTGGTAACAATATTCATATTGTTTTTTACCCGATGAAAAACTTCGGAAAGCAATACCTCTTTTTCGGTTAACATGTTTTTGATTAAACGCTCTTGCGCTAATGATTCAGAAACAACAACAATTATAAAAGAGATGGCTGTAAAAAAACTAAGTAGAATATTAAAGACCATTAAATTGCTTAGTAAGGCTTCTTCTACTATAGGAGTTACCCAATGAAACCGAAAACCCAACACAATAAACACAATTGAAGCAAATCCACAAACACTAAGTATTATTAAATGTTTTATCAACTCTCTTCTTCCAAGTAATTGAATTAGACTTATAAGTACAGGGAAATAAAACAAAAGCATGTACGAATCTTTCCCCATCTTTAAATTGATAAACATAAAAAAGATGAAGCCTATCAAAAAAAACCAATAAGCTGACCAAATGTAATTTTTGAATTTGTTGCAAAAAAATGCTCCAGGACCAATTAGAAGAACAATCAAACAATCAATTGCCAACGATGGTTGCTCCATTAAAGTGAAAACGAGCACTCCTAGGCTCATATTAAAAAGAGCAATAAGCGTAATGATATTTAATTTTCGAGTCAAAAAAACTTCCCATGGAGCGTAAGTTGGTCTTACGCCATAGTTCGTAATCTTTTCGATATAGGATTTTAATATCAATTAAAAATTGAATAAGAAATATGCTTTTTTAGAACAGATGCGTTAGCCCATTTCATTTGCTAGCTGGCGAATTTCGCTACGACCTAGCTTCTTGAGCATACGCATGTGTGACATTAATGCATCCCAAAAAGTAGGGTAATACAAATAAGGCACACCAAATTCTTTTGCTGTTTGAGCAACAATTGGAGCAATATTCGGGTAATGCACATGGCAAATACGTGGGAACAAATGATGTATCGCTTGATAGTTTAAGCCACCCACATAAAACGTAATCAAATGACTTTTTGCTGCAAAATCTGCTGTAGTGTTTAATTGGTGAATCGCCCATTCGTTTTCTATGTTTCCATTTGCATCAGGCAGAGGAAAAGAAGTTCCTTCAACCACATGGGCCAACTGGAATACAACACTCAATATTAAACCAGCTACTCCATGCATAATTAAGAAACCTACAATAATGTGCCACCAAGGAACATCTAAAATCATGATAGGCAACACGAGCATATAAGCATAATAAAACAGTTTAAAAGCAACCATTTGAATGTATTTTTTGATACGATCGCGTTTAATATCTCTATTTTGTCCTTCTTTCACATAACGTGAAAATTGAATAAAATCCTTCCCAACAATCCAATAAAGTGTCATTAATGAATAAAAGAAAAATGCATAAACAACCTGAAAACGTTGAATTTTTCTATGTTGCCCGCTTGGAGAGAAACGCATTCCTCCTTTATCATCTATATCTTCATCGTAATCATGAATATTTGTATAGGTATGGTGTAAAACATTGTGCTGCGTTTTCCAGTTATTTACATCTGCTCCAACCAAACTAACCGTATAACCCATCATTTTATTTACAAAATTACTGGATGAGTAGGCTCCATGATTAGCATCATGCATAACCGACATACCAATTCCAGCTAATCCCAAGCCAATTCCAACCCAGCAAAGCCAAAAAGCCCAACCGGTAGCTACTCCTGTAATAATAAGTGCATAGGGAATATAATGCAATGCCAACATAAAAAACGACTTGAAATACATTAAGCCATTGGCATGTTGCGAAATTTTGTTTTCAATAAAATAATCGTCTACTCTTTGTTTTAACACATTAAAAAACTGTGTTTTGTCTTTGTTAATGAATTTAATCTTTGGTTTCATTCTTTAATTATTTTAAACCAGCCAAAAACAATTGTGTTTTAAGCGATTTGTTTTATCCAATATAGAACTCTTTATCTAAAACATTGCAAAGATAATATACAATTATAATTAAAAAAAATGACATTGGATAGGTTCAATTCGACCAAGCTTAGCAATTGATAGCTATAAATTAGGATCCATGCGCTTATAATAAGCTAACATGCTGATAATGAAAAAAATAGACAATCCGATGCCTAAAAAATTAGTATCGTCAATTAAGACAAAAACGATCTCTTTTAAGAAAAAAACCATTATAAAAAGTCGAACTCCCCATCGTTTCATGTACCAAACTCCAATGAGTGAAATGAACATGGATGCTCGAATAATTCCAAAAATAGCTGGCATCCAATCCCCAATTTTTTTCACTTCTGGAGCAAAAACACCTGGCAAACTAATAATCACCCAAATAAATCCAATGATGGAAACAATGGTGATTAATACGGGACGCTTTACTTGAATTGCTTGCATTTATCTTTAAATATCAATTAACTACTTCTAATTGCTTCCACAGGATCCATCTGAGAAGCAGTGTAGGCAGGAACGAATCCAGAAACAACTCCAATCAAAATAGAGATGGTAAATCCTAAAATTACGTTGGAACGCGACAAAACGATTTCCATACCAAAAGCATCTCCAGCAAAAAGGGTGATGAGGAACACAATCAACAAACCTATCAAACCACCAATAAATGAAAGAAAAACCGACTCGAACATAAACTGAAGCAAAATAAAGTAGTTTTTAGCTCCCAAGGACTTTTGAATTCCGATGATGTTTGTTCGCTCTTTAACAGAAACAAACATAATGTTTGCGATTCCAAAACCACCCACCAAAATGGAGAACCCGCCAATAATCCAGCCTGCAATACCAATAATTCCAAATAAACTATCGAACTGATTCGAGATTAAACTGGTTTGGTTCAATGCAAAATCCTCCTCCTGCATAGGCTTAATTTTACGCATGGAGCGCATCAAGCCTGTTAATTCACTAATTAAATCATCGTTGGTTACACCAGGTTTTGCACGAACCATTATTTGTGGATCTAGGTTTTCATCACGAATATCGACTATACCTCGGGCATAATTTACAGGCACCAATACATGTGTATCGGGACTTCCACCCAAAATACTTTCCCCTTCTTTCTTGAAAATACCGATAACCGTCACTTTTGAACCATTCACTTTTATGGTTTGTCCCAAAGCATTTTGAAGCGGGAACAAGGCTTGAGCCAACACATCTCCAATCACCGCAACTGGTCGCCCTGCCGAAGATTCGATTTCCGTAAAATAACGCCCTTCAGCAATTTCGAAATTCTTTACACGATCGTATTGGTGCGAAGCCATTACAATAGTCACATTCTCGATACTGCTACTTTGGTATTTCACTGTAATTCGAGATGTAGCAACAAATGCAGCCGATTGAGCACCATCGCAATTTCTCAGCACCTCATCCAACTCGTTGTAATCGGGCAAAGGACGATTCATGTATTTCCACCAAGGATAATTTTCGTCAAATGCCCAAGGCCATTTTTGAATAAAAACCACATCATCGCCCAAACTTTGAACACTTTTACGCAAGTTTTGCTCCAAGGAATCCACCACCGTAAAAACCATAATGATAGCGAAAATACCAATGGTAATGCCCAATAGCGACAAGATGGTACGTAACTTATTTACCACCAAAGCATGGATAGCAAATAAAATACTTTCTTTAAACAGACCTAAAAAAATCATTCGATATGGGGCAATTTTGTTTTAGCAAATGTACCATTTTTTTATCCCAAAAATTGATTAAAAAAAATCAGTGTTTCGAAGCCCCAAAATCCGCGTTATTAACAAAAAAAACATTTATCAACAAATTGAGAACTGCGCCATTCAGCGCTTAAATTTTAATACTTTTGTAAGAGCAAATTTTTATATGTTATGAGCGGATTGAAAAAAATTAAAAATGCATTAATTTCGGTTTATTACAAAGATAATTTAGAGCCTGTAATTCATCAATTAAATTCATTAGGCGTAAAAATATACAGCACTGGTGGCACACAAGAATTTATCGAAAACCTTGGTGTTGCTGTAACTCCAGTTGAGTCATTAACTTCTTATCCTTCTATTTTAGGTGGTCGTGTTAAAACATTGCACCCAAAAATATTTGGTGGAATCCTTAGCAGACGTGAATTACAAAGCGACATTGATCAATTGGAAGAATATGAAATTCCAGAAATCGATTTAGTAATTGTTGATTTATATCCATTCGAAGAAACAGTTGCATCAGGTGCTGCTGAGCAAGCTATCATTGAAAAAATTGATATTGGTGGCATCTCATTAATTCGTGCTGCTGCAAAAAATTTCAAAGATGTAATCATTGTTCCATCAAAAAGTGAATACACTTTTTTACACGATACTATTCTTGTTGCACAAAAAGGTGAATCAACATTAGCCGACCGCAAACAACTTGCTGGAAAAGCTTTCAACGTTTCATCACATTACGATACTGCTATTTTTAATTATTTCAATGGCGACAATGTGGTTGCATTCAAACAATCAGTTCAAAATGCAAACGTACTTCGTTATGGCGAAAATCCTCATCAAAAAGGAGTGTTCTATGGCAACTTGGAGGAGATGTTTACAAAATTTAATGGCAAAGAATTATCTTATAACAATTTATTGGATGTAGATGCTGCTGTTAATTTAATTGCTGAATTTACAGATACCACATTTGCAATTTTAAAACATAACAATGCATGTGGCTTAGCATCACGCGAAAAATTAGTAGATGCCTACAAAGATGCATTAGCAGGTGATCCAACTAGTGCATTTGGTGGCGTATTAATTACCAATAAAGAAATTGATTTAGCGACTGCTGAAGAAATGAATAAATTGTTTTTTGAAGTAATCATTGCTCCATCATACGATGCAAAAGCAATTGAACTTTTAAAATCAAAACCAAACAGAATTATTCTTCAACAAAAAAATGCAAAGTTGCCAAACAAATCATTCCGCACGTTATTAAACGGAGTGATTGAACAAGACAAAGATCTAAAAACCGAAGTTATTAGTGACATGCAAACGGTTACTAAAACAGCACCAAGCAATGACGAATTGAGAGATTTAGTGTTTGCAAATAAATTGGTTAAGCATACAAAATCAAACACCATTGTACTTGCAAAAAACAATCAATTGCTTGCAAGTGGTGTTGGACAAACATCACGCGTAGATGCTTTAAAACAAGCAATCATCAAAGCTGAAAGTTTTGGCTTTGATTTAAAAGGAGCAGTAATGGCATCCGATGCATTTTTCCCATTTCCTGATTGTGTTGAGATTGCTCACAAAGCTGGAATCACTGCGGTTATTCAACCAGGTGGAAGCATCAAGGACAAAGATTCTGTAGCCTATTGCGACAACAACAATGTATCGATGGTGATGACAGGAACAAGACATTTCAAACATTAAACTACGAACTATAAAGATCGATCTTAATACTTACATCTTAATACTTAATACTCAACATGGGTTTATTTAATTTTTTAACGCAAGAGATTGCAATCGACTTAGGAACAGCGAACACGCTGATTATTCACAACGACAAAGTAGTGGTAGATGAACCATCTATTGTTGCAGTTGATCGAATGACAGGAAAAGTAATTGCTGTTGGAAAGCAAGCACAACAAATGCATGGTAAAACCCATGAAAACATAAAAACAATTCGTCCATTGAAAGATGGAGTAATTGCCGATTTCCATGCTGCGGAACACATGATTCGTGGAATGATTAAAATGATTAACCCAGGAAGAAAATTATTTACACCATCATTAAAAATGGTAATCTGTATTCCTTCTGGTATCACTGAAGTTGAAAAACGTGCTGTACGTGATAGTGCTGAACATGCTGGTGGTAAAGAAGTTTATTTAATTCATGAGCCAATGGCTGCTGCAATCGGTATTGGTATCGATGTGGAAGAACCAATGGGAAATATGATTATTGATATTGGTGGTGGTACTTCTGAAATTGCCGTAATAGCATTGGGTGGTATTGTATGTGATAAATCAATTCGTATTGCGGGTGATGAATTTACAGCAAACATTGAAGAGTACATGCGTAGACAACACAATATTTTAATTGGCGAACGTTCTGCTGAACGTGTAAAAATTGAAGTTGGTGCTGCTATGACAGAAATTGATAATCCTCCACCTGATTACGCAGTACACGGTCGCGATTTGATGACTGGTATTCCAAAAGAAATTTATGTTTCTTATGTAGAAATTGCACATGCATTAGACAAGTCGATTTCAAAAGTTGAAGAAGCGATTTTAAATGCATTGGAAATGACTCCTCCTGAACTTTCTGCCGATATTTACCGTACTGGTATTTATTTAGCTGGTGGTGGTTCTATGTTACGCGGATTGGATAAACGTATTTCATTAAAAACCAAATTGCCTGTTCATATTGCCGAAGATCCACTTCGTGCCGTTGCTCGTGGTACTGGTATTGCACTTAAAAATGTAGACAAGTTCCCTTTCTTAATGAAATAGAAAATTAGAAGTTGTTGAATTGCTAAACGAAATGAAAGCAATTCAACAACTCAACAATTTCATCACTCAACAATTATTTTAAATGCGTAACCTCGTAATCTTTATTTGGAAACACAATTTCTTTTTCTTGTTTCTAATTATTGAAACGATTTGCATTTCATTGGTTGTTCAAAATAATTTTTATCAAAAAGCGAGTTTCGTTAACTCTTCCAGTTCCGTTTCTACAACAGTATTACAAACCTCTGCAGCAATTGAAGAGTATTTTTATTTGAAATCTGTAAACGAAAATCTTGCAAAAGAAAATGCTGAACTTCGTTCACAATTAGTGGCTTCAAAATTTATTGTAACCACAGACACCACGCACGTTAATAAACCAAGTATTCATCAAAAATTCATTTACACTGCTGCTAAAGTGGTAAACAACTCTACCAGCCGAAGAAACAATTATCTTACGCTCGATAAAGGATTGAACCAAGGTGTTCGCAAAAACATGGCGGTTATTTGTAGTAACGGTGTAGTAGGTCAAGTACAAGAAGTATCTGATAATTTTTGTACCATCATGTCGCTCTTACATAGCAAAACAACAATCAGTGCGAAAATCAAAAAAGATGGATCGTATGGTCCGCTAGTTTGGAATGGGGAGAGTTACGATTACGCAACATTAAACGATATTCCTACACATGTTAAGTTGGTAAAAGGCGACACCATCTCTACAAGCCCCTACTCGCTAACATTTCCAGAAAATATTTTGATTGGAACTGTTGAAAGTTTTGAACGTGAATCGGGAAAGTATTTTTATACCGTTAAAGTAAAACTAACTACCGATTTTAAAAAGTTGACACATGTGTACATTGTAACAAACATGTTTAAAGAAGAACAAGAAGCATTGGAATTAAAAACAGAAAAAGAAACAAAAGAATAAAATGATAAACGAGATCATCAGAAATATAATCCGTTTTATTTTATTGGTACTTGTACAAGCACTGATTATAAAAAACATTGAGCTGGGACGATTCATCAATCCTTTCATTTATGTTTTGTTCATCATTGTTCTTCCATTTGAAACACCAAAATGGTTATTACTTGTAAGCGCATTTGTTTTAGGAATAAGCATTGATATGTTTTATGATACAGCAGGAATGCATGCTGCAGCTACTGTATTTATGGCCTATATCCGTCCAGGAGTGTTAAAATTATTTTCTCCACGCGATGGATATGAATTTGGGACACAACCTACTGTTCAATATTTAGGCATTCCTTGGTTTTTATCCTATGCAAGCATTTTAGTAGTATTGCATCACCTTGTTTTGTTTTACATTGAAATGTTCCGCTTCTCCGAATTTTTCTCCACCTTCTTTAGAGTAATTGTTAGTTCCATTTTTACCATCGTATTAGTTATCATTTCACAATATCTTTTCAATCGTAAATCTGAAAAAGAATGAACCAATTAGGCGATAGAAAATTTTTCATCATTGGTATCTTCATTCTTATTGGATTGATTTACATCTCTCGTTTATTTTATATTCAGGTAATTGATGATACCTATAAACTGGATGCTCGAAATCAAGCATTCCGCTACAAAACGGAATATCCTATTCGTGGTTATATCTATGATAGAAATGGAAAACTATTGGTATACAATGAAGCTGCTTACGACTTAATGGTATTACCAAAAGATGTTAAAGATTTAGACACGAATGATTTTTGCGAATTGCTTGGTATTACAAAAGAGCAATTTTTGAAAAAAATGAAAAAGGCCGTTCAGGCGCCCAACTCCCCTCGTAGAGAATCCATTTTCGAAAAACAATTATCACCTCGTGAATATGCATCCTTGCAAGAACGCTTGTATCGCTTCAAAGGTTTTTGGGTACAATCACGTACGCTCCGAAAATATCCTAAAAAAATTGCCGCACACATGTTGGGTTATATTGGTGAAGCCGATAAAAATATCACTGAAAAAAATCCGTATTACCGTGATGGTGATTATTTAGGAATTAGTGGTATCGAAAAAACATACGAAAAAGTTTTACGTGGAAAAAAAGGAATGCGCATCATGATGGTGGATGTCCACAACCGCGAAAAAGGAAGTTACATGAATGGTATTTATGATACCATGGCCATTTCAGGAAAACCCTTAACAACTACCATCGATGCCGATTTGCAAGAGTATGGCGAAAAGCTGATGCAAAATAAAATTGGTAGTTTGGTTGCCATCGATCCACAAACAGGTGAAATTTTAGCCATCATTACTAGTCCTACGTATGATCCAAACTTATTGGTGGGTAGAGCACGTAATAAAAATTTCGCTACACTTTTAAAAGATACGGTTGGAAATCCATTGTTCAACCGTTCTACCATGGCTTCGTATCCTCCAGGTTCAACATTCAAATTGGTAATGGCTTTAATTGGATTGAACGAAGGTGTGTTAACAGCCAGTACACGTTATCCTTGTGCACGAGGTTATCCTCCTTTGGGTGGACGACCAAAATGCCATCCACATGCATCGCCTATGGATTTGCATGGTGCTATTGGAACATCGTGTAATTCTTATTTCTCCTATGTATTTAAAAGTGTTATCGATGATAAAAAATATCATGATACCTATAAAGCTTATCAGAATTGGAGAGACATTGCAATGAGTTTTTGCTTGGGTGTAAAAACTGGTTCCGATTTGGCAAATGAATTAAGAGGAAATGTACCCAGCATTAAATACTACGATAAAGTATTTGGAAAAGGTTCATGGAAAGCGAGTACTGTTATTTCATTAGGGATTGGACAAGCAGAGATGGGAATTACACCTTTACAAAATGCGAACTTGGTTTCTATTATTGCAAACAAAGGCTATTATTATACCCCACACATTGTAAAAGCAATTGGTGGAAATGCAAATGATACTTTATTGGATCGTTTTAAAGTAAAACACTATACCAAAATTACCGATACGGCTATTTACAACGATGTAATACGTGGTATGGCAAAAGCAGTTGAGGCGGGAACAGCGGCAGGATTAAAAATTGAAGGGATTCCGTATTGCGCAAAAACAGGAACAGCACAAAATCCACATGGAAAAGATCACTCGGTATTTGTTTGTTTTGCACCAATTGAAAAACCACGCATTGCAGTCGGTATTTTAATTGAAAATGCCGGATTTGGTTCTACCTGGGCTGGACCGATTGCACGCTTGATGATGGAGAAATATTTAACAGGAAAAATTACACGTCCTGATTTAGAGAAACGAATGCTTGAAGGAGATTTGATTCACAAAGGTAAAGTAGTTGAAGAAAAGAAAACACATTAATATTTTTTTGAATTGAGACAATCCAACAATACAAGTATTTTTTATAACATCGACTGGATAACCGTGTTGATTTATGTTGTATTGGTGATTATGGGTTGGATGAACATTTATGCTGCCGTTTATAACGAGGAGCATTACATCATTACCGATATCAGTCAGAAGTACGGAAAACAAATGATTTGGATTGGTACTGCATTTTTGCTGGCACTCATTATTCTGATCATCGATGAAAGTTTCTACACCGCTTTTGCCTATTTTATTTTTGGGTTCTTTATACTCGCCAACATAGCTGTTCCTTTTTTAGGTCGCGAAGTAAAAGGCAGTCGCTCTTGGTTCCGCTTTGGCGATTTTGGTATTCAGCCTGCTGAGTTTATGAAGTTTGCTGCCAATCTTGCTCTTGCAAAGTTCCTCAGTAACCAGAGTATTAAAATTTCCGATTATCGAAACACCATTATTTCATTAATTATTATTGGAGTACCGTTATTACTCATTAAAGTGTTGCAAGATGAAACTGGTTTGGCGATTGTTTTTGTTGCATTCATCATTACCCTTTACCGTGAAGGTTTATCTATTAATTATTTATTATTAGGCTTCTTGGCTGTTATTTTATTTGTGATGGCATTATTGGTAAACAACATGTATTTGTTTGCCATCATCGGCTCTCTTTGCGTAGTTGCTGTTTTATTTATTAAACGTACACCTAAAAACTTATTTATAATTGCTTTGGTAGGTTTGGTTGCCTGTGGAATGGTAAAAGGTACAAGTACTGTTTACGAACACATGGAACCACATCAAAAAGTACGTATTGATGTATTGTTAGGAAGAGGAACGGTAGATTTAAAAAAAGAAGGATACAATGTAAACCAAGCAAAAATTGCAATTGGCTCTGGAGGTTTTGCAGGAAAAGGATATTTACAAGGAACACAAACCAAATACGATTTTGTGCCCGAACAGGATACCGATTTTATTTTTTGTACTGTTGGTGAAGAGTGGGGATTCCTAGGAAGTTCATTGGTAATTATATTACAACTGGTATTGATTATTCGGATTGTTTTTATGTCGGAACGACAACGATCGCCATTCAGTAGAATTTATGGATATGGTGTTGCTTCGGTTTTATTTTTTCACTTAACAATCAATATTGGAATGACCATTGGTCTTGCACCAGTAATTGGAATTCCTTTACCATTCTTTAGTTATGGAGGTTCATCACTGTGGTCGTTTACCATCCTATTATTTATCTTCTTGAAATTAGATTCGCATCGTTTACAAATTTTGAGGTAATCCTTCTTCACAAACAAATGAAAAAATACAGCTGGCTTATACTCTTTTTTGTATATGGATGTGCTGTTCGTAGTGTATACATCCCTACTACCCAAAATGTATTTTTACCAGATGACCAAAAACAACTTACTACCAATGCTTATGTTGGAAGCAATCATATAGAATTACAAGTTGCATGCAATCCAATCAATCACTTTGAATTGGGATTAAATTTAAATCATGGAAAAGGAATACGGATTTATGAAGGTTTTATTGGGATAAATGGTTGTTCTAAGGCAAACAACAAATGGCGATACGAATTGCAAGGAGGTTATGGATACAATAATAATTTTCTAGAACAAAACAATGCTTGGTTTTCTATCTTTCAACAAGAAAAACTGAGTTATGAAACTTATTCCACCTATAATAAATACTTTTTTCAAACATCTTTTGGATACTTTTCAAAAATAGAAATCTATAAACTTTCCTATTCCTTTGCTTTGTCGGTAAGAGGCTCCTACAACCATTTTGATAAATACATTTATAGAGAAAACAGTATATCCATTACAAACACCATAAATAAGGAATACTACAATAAAAACTTATACCTGCTAGAGCCCTGTATTACCAATAAAGTTGGGATGAAAAATATTGCTGGTGTTATCCAAGGTCAATTTATGATTCCATCTTCCAAACAAATTGATGTTAGCTACACAAAATTTAGTCCTGTTTTTATACTCAGCATTGGATTACAATATACATTTGTCTACACTAAAAAAAATAAACAAGTTTGATGAAAAGCATTCTGTATTTTATTTTGTTATGCAGCTTTTGTTCATGCATGTTTATTAATTCAACGCAGCGAAAGCATTATCGAAATGCATCCAAAATAAAACCAATTGATGTTGTTATTATTCCTGGTTTACCATTATACAACGGCAAATTAGACACACTTTTAAAATCACGGATACTTTGGTCTGAATTTCTCTATAACAAAGGAGTTGTTTCAACAATTTTATATTCAGGAAATGCAGTTTATACACCTTGGGTTGAAGGCGAATCAATGGCCATTTTAGGGAAACAATTAGGAATAAAGCCTGAACATATATTAATTGATACCGCTGCTGAACATAGTACGGAGAATCTATTTTATGGCTATCAAATGGCGAAACAAATGGGCTTTAAAACTATTGCTGTAGCTACAGATCCTTTTCAATGCATTATGCTAAAAAAATATGCTCGGAAACACTTTAAAGAAAAAATTCATTTTATACCTATTATCTATGATAGTATTAAAAATAAAATGAATATCCCTTTAGAAATGGATACTACCCTTACAAAAAAGAAGAATTTTATCCCCATTAATCAGCGACAAAATTACCGTGAACGATTAAAAGGTACGAGAGGAAAGCATATCCATTATTAGTTGAACCGGCAATCAACGATTTTGTCAATACCCAGCAGTCCTTTTTCAAAATCAATAGTCACCCGTTCTGAATTAGGTAGAAATTCGAAATGTTCCGTTGCATAAGTACTCAATGCTTTTTCTAAGGCAAAACTGGCATCCTCGCCTAACAAATAGATATCAAACTCATTGCGCAATACACCTACTTTATCAATCTCAAAAGTTTTTGTAGAAGTACCAATGTTCGTGCAAAAGTTTAACAACAAAACCGAATTTATCAAACACATTCCAAATCCAGAAAAAGCATACATCGCAAATTGATGAAATTCTAAATCAATTAAATTTTTCACAAATTCCCATTGCAAAATCCCCAATGTTCCAGAACTAAAAATCAATATTAATAAAAGTCCAATTGGAATTACCATTTGTGAATACAACCAAAACAACAATGGAATACCAACAAACAAGCCTAGAACAGTTGTTGCCATAGCAATAAAAAGTCCTCTTTTACGAAGAAAGGATTTTAATTTCGACTCTTGCTCACCAATTAGCTTTTGTGACATTGTGTGAAAATAAAAAAATTAACTAAACAATTCAACCGATACTTTGTATTTTTAAGCATGGCAACGAATAAACATACCAACTCTCTCATCAACGAGACTAGTCCGTACTTACTACAACATGCACATAATCCAGTAAACTGGTATGCATGGAATGATGAAACACTCGAAAAAGCGAAAAACGAAAACAAACTTATACTTGTAAGTGTGGGTTATTCTGCTTGCCATTGGTGCCATGTGATGGAGCATGAAAGTTTTGAAGATGAAACCGTAGCCAAAATCATGAACGACTATTTTATTTGCATTAAAGTAGATCGTGAAGAACGACCGGACATTGACCAAGTTTACATGCTTGCTGTTCAACTAATGACAGGACAAGGTGGATGGCCACTGAACTGTTTTGCATTGCCCGATGGAAGACCAATTTATGGTGGAACCTATTTTCAAAAAAGTCAATGGATCAATGTTTTATTGAACCTTTCTGATTTGTATAAAAATGAACCCGATAAAGCGATTGACTATGCAAACCAATTGACCGAGGGAGTAAAACTAGCCGAATTAGTAAAAGAGTCGAATCCAGATATACAACTTAGCAGTTCAGTTATTGAAGAGTGTTATACGAACTGGAAATTGCGGATGGACAATACCGATGGTGGACCCAACAAAGCACCAAAGTTTCCATTGCCCAATAACTACCAGTTTTTATTGCAGTATGCTAAATTGTTCAACAATACAGAAGCAGAAAATCATGTTCATTTAACACTGAAGAAAATGGCCTTTGGTGGTATATACGATCAGTTGGGTGGTGGATTTGCCCGTTACTCGGTTGATCACTATTGGAAAGTACCTCACTTCGAAAAAATGCTGTACGACAATGCACAATTGGTTTCATTGTACAGTGAAGCTTTTCAAGCAACAAAAAATTCATTGTACCAACAAATTGTTTTTGAAACATTAGTATTTGTTGAACGAGAACTAACCTCTCCAGAAGGAGCCTTCTACTCTGCCTTAGATGCCGATAGTGAAGGTGTAGAAGGAAAATACTATGTATGGCAAAAAGAAGAGCTCCAAAACATCCTTAAAGACAATTATGCAGTTTTTGCTGATTATTTCAACATCAATGAATTAGGGTTTTGGGAACACGACAATTATATTTTATTACGCAATGAGGAAGATGAAGTAATTGCTAAAAAACATGGACTAACAAACAATCAATTGCAATCTATCATAACAGAATGCAAAAAATTGTTGTTGCCCATTCGTGAAAAAAGAATACGACCAGGATTGGATGATAAAACCTTAACATCTTGGAATGCATTGATGGCAAAAGGATTTATTGATGCTTACAAAGCATTTAATTACGAACATTTTTTATCGATTGCAAAGAAGAACATCGACTTTATTTTAAATACACAACTGGATCAAGAGAATCGATTAAACCATTCTTATAAAAATGGCAAATCGAGCATCAATGGATTTTTAGAAGACTATTGTTTTACTATTGAAGCATTGATTGCTATTTATCAAGTAACACATGAAGCATATTATCTTCAGAAAGCAAATGATTTAATGGAATATTGCATCACTCATTTTAAGGATTCCAATTCAGTCATGTTCTTTTTTACTTCAGATAAAGACAAAGCACTCATTACCCGAAAAATGGAATTGGCCGATAATGTGATTCCTGCTTCCAATTCCAGTATTGGCAAATCATTGTTTATATTGGGTCAATATTTCGACAATGAGCACTATAGTAACTTGAGTAAATCAATGCTTACAGCAGTTTTGGACGACATTGGTAGCTATGGAGCTGGCTACAGCAATTGGGGAACCTTGCTCATTTGGTTCACCAAACCGTTCTACGAAGTTGCAATTGTTGGTAAAACTGTTAATGAAAAGATGAGTTCCCTCCAAAAACATTATTTACCAAATGTGATATTTGCAGGTAGTAGCATCGAAAGTTCCTTACCATTGTTAAAAAACAGGTTTATTGAAAATGAAACCATGATTTATGTCTGCAAAGACAAAGCCTGTTTACTACCAATAAAAGAACCAGAAGATGCGCTTAAACAAATGGCATTTTGAGAAAAATAATTCTACTCTATACACTATTACTATTGATGATGGGTGCGCAAGCGCAAATCATCAATACCAAACCAGTCGACATTAATGTTGGACCTATTCGCTTTAATGCTAGTATCATTAAAGAAAATAAAGTTCAAAAAATTGATGTGGTAATGGTGGACAAGCCCGATGGAAAGGTAATTGTGGATAAAGGCTCCGGACAAGGTTATGAATTTGACACAGAAGGACGCATTTCAAAATACTACTACACCATTTTTAAAGGCGTTGTGTATGAAGAAGTAAATGTTCCTGCAATAAAACGAAAAGGACGTATCATTCAAAAAGCATACACGAAAACAGTTAGTCGCTACCAAAACGATACTATTTTTGCATCCATATTTTACGACAACGCTAATCGTATAATTTTAAAGCGCACGGGCTTGGGCGATTATTACGATGTATTTTATTATGAATACAATGAAAAAGGACAAGTAATAAAAGAGATGCATTGCAAGGAAACCAATGTTAGTGAAGACAAAAAAGAGTTTAAAATGGGCGTACAAACCGTATTATCAAAAGAAACATTTGAATACGAACAATTGACTCCAACACAAGTAAAAAAGAAATGCTTGAATGATGAAGGCCGAGAATACAAACATTCGATTATCAATATCAATGAAAAAGGAGAAAAAACTTCTGAAAACTTCAACTTTCTTGTAAGCTGGATGCATCAAGAAAATCAATATGAATATACCAATCAAGGATTTTTAGTAGAAGAAACATTTACCAGCAATCACAGTGGTGAAGTAAAAATTGAAAATGTATTTGAGTACGATACCAATGGTGTTTTGTTATCTGAAAAAAGAATGAAAAACAATGAACTTTTAAATGAGTTGAGTTACTTATACGATGAAAATAAAAAATTGGTAAAGTCGTATATCAATCGTGATCACAAGAATGCATCAATTGGAATTGTAAAATTCGGATATAGCTTTTATTAAGCTTCTTTCTTTTTTCCAGCTACAAAGTCTTTCAGATAGAACGGTTCAAAGTAAGCCACACCTTCCAATTGCTTGGCATTAAATGCTTTTTCGGATAAGGGAATCATGTTTTTTGCGGAAGGATAAATGTCATCCCTAAAAATAGCATTTGAATTTGAAGCAAACGTTTCCTTGCATTTAGCTGCACCATCACCAAAGAAAACCATCTTCCCTTTTTTCAACAAATCGGCAAACGAATTTTCATCAATTATTTCAGCGGCCGTAGGAACTATTTCATTCCCATTAGAATCATACACGGCACAATACACTTCCATTCTACGTGCATCAATCATGGGACATAACAAAATTCCTTCTCCTTCGGAGAGTGTTAGGGAGAGGTGCTGCAATGTATTAATCGCAATCAATGGTTTATCCAATGAATAACACAATCCTTTAGCTGTGCTTACACCAATTCGTAAACCGGTATAGGAGCCTGGACCTTTACTTACTGCAATTGCATCCAAGTCGGAAAGTTGAATTCCCGCTTGTTTTACAACAGCTTCAATAAATAGTGTGAGATTTTCGGCATGTGTATAATCGCCATTTAACTCTTTCAACGCCACTAATTTTCCATCTTTACCAATGGAAACACTGCACATGGTAGTAGCCGTTTCTATATTTAAAATAAGTGCCAAAGGAAATTGATTCTATTTTTTATTGGCATTAAACAATTCCGATTTATCAACCTTCATCACTTCCATTCCATCTTTCAATTGCTTAGAAACTGCGCTATATGGACCACTGATAATTTCATCACCTGCATTTATACCAGATACTATTTGAATGTAATTATTGTCTTGAATGCCTGTTTTTACTTTTACCATTTTTGCTTTCCCTTCGGCATAAACAAAAACACATTCTTCAATTTTAATCAATTCTTTTACATCTTCATCCGATTTATCCTTCTCATCTTTTATCACAATATCGCCATCTTCTTCATCCGATTTTTTCATTCCTTTCGCTTCCAATGCCGAACTGTCGCTACGTGTCGTTACCGACTGAATTGGAACAGTAACAATGTTTTTTGCTTGTTTGGTTTGAACATCAACGGTTGCACTCATTCCTGGACGGAATGGAGGACGATTGTTGTTTTCAACCAATAAATCTTGATACGACTCTTGTAAGATTCTAATTTTAACAGTGAAATTGGTAACTTGTTCAGCAGTTACACCTGTTGTGTTTGCAGAGTTTGCAATCTCTGTTACAATTCCTTTAAACTTACGACCTAGATACGCATCTACTTCAATCAAAGATGTATCGTTGTAATGAACACGAACAATATCATTCTCGTTTACATCCACACTTACTTCCATTTCGTTTAAGTTTGCTAAACGCATAATTTCAGTTCCTTCCATTTGTGCTGTACCCACTACACGCTCTCCTTTTTCCTTGTTCAACTTCGAAACAGTTCCATTCACTGGAGAATAGATATTTGTTTTAGCTAAATTATCATTCGCTTCTTTTAAGGATGCTTCGGTACTCTTCACATTGTACTCCGATGCATTTACACTTTCTTCTGCTGCTTTCACATCTGCCTTTGCACCATCAAATGCCGCTTTTGCAGCATCAAATTCTGATTGTGAAATTGCACCTTGATCAAACAATTTTTTGTTACGATTGTAGGATGCTTCCGTATTAATATAAGAAGCTTTGATTTGATCCAAGCGAGCTTTTGAGTTTGCCAAATTTGCTTTCGCACCATTTAAAGTGGCTACCATTCTACTTGAACTTGATTCATAAATCAATGGATTGATTTTGCAAAGTAAATCACCTTTTTTTACTTGGTCACCTTCTTTTACATACAACTCCACAATCTCACCAGAAACATCGGAACTAATTTTTACTTCCACCTCGGGCTGAATTTTACCATTTGCAGAAACCATTTCGATAATGTCTCTTTTCTCTGCTTTCTCAGTCGTAACATTAGTTGCTTTTGTACCTGATTTCGTAAAAATCAACACAAGTGATAATAGCACAACGCCAATAATGATAATCCAAACTATTTTTTTCATCTTAATTTATTTTGTAAAATTCAATTATAATTTCAATGGCTTCCCTTGATAGAAGTCAAGCACTTTTGTTTTAAACACAAACTCGTATTTAGCTTGTAACAAATCACTTTGAGCTTTAATCAATTTATTTTTTGCATCGTTGTAGTCGTTGGTATTAATCATACCAACATCAAATTTTTGTTGTGTGTATTTAAACGACTCTTGCATTGCCTCAACCGTTTTAACAGTAGCATTGTACTTTTTCAAACCAGCACTTGCATCGGCATACGCTTGTTGAATGTTTTTTTGCACTTGCAATTTTGTTGACTCAACCGTCAATTCAGCATTTAGCATTTGAATACGTGCACGGTCAATGGCTGTTTTTGTTTGAAAACGATTGAAGATAGGTACCGTTAAGAAGAAACCAAATGATTTGTTTACGTTGTTCTTGTATTGATCAGCAAATGGAATTTTTTCGGTTGCTGGGCTAGAAAAATAAGGCGTTAAAACGGTATCACCTGCTGAGGTAAAATCACCATTCGGACCATAACCTAAAAAGCTAGGAGTTCCAATTACACGCTGACTTAATCCTGAATAACCAGTACCGTACGATGCGCTGAATGATAAACGAGGACTTAATCCGCCCCAAGCAACATCAACTGCTTTATCAGCACTCTTTACTTTAAACTCCGCACTTTTAATTTCAGGCAAAGTAGTTACTGCTGAATTGTATACTTGATTTGGATTTACATCCAGTAAGGCTTGATTGGCAACATTCAATTCTGGTTTTGCAATTCCAAACCCTTCCATTGTAGTCAAGTTTAATAATTGAGCCAAGGATAAGTAAGCGATGTCTAATTGGTTTTGAGCGGTGGTAACCGTTAATTCTTCTGATGCTAATTGTGCTTTAATATCCAACAAGGCACCATTTGCTGCTGTACCAGCCTCTACTAATTTTTTAGTACGTTCTACTTGAGCAGCAGTGATCCCCATTTGATTTTTAGCATTCTCCAATGCTTCCATGGCATACAACACTTGCAAATAAGCAGTAGCAACATTTAAAGAAACATCGTTTTTCATTTTATCGACATCGTATTTGCTAGCCAAATAGGTATAACGATTTTGCTGAATGGTATTTATATTTTGCAATCCACTAAACAAGGTAATATCAGTACTTAAACCAAAATTTTGAGAAAGCACTTGTGCATCAGCAAACTGATTGGTAAATCGATCGATGGTACGACCAATGTTATACGAATGAGAAGCATTTGCATTCAAAGAAGGCAATAAGTTCGCCTGACTTTGTGTTAAATTTACTTTACTCAAATCGGTATTTAATTCCGTTTGTTTAATTTGAATATTGTTTTTTAATGCAAAATCAATGCACTGCTCGAGTGTCATAGATGCACTCACTTTTTGTTGCTCTTGGGCAAAAAATACATTGCCTAAAAACAAACTAAAAAGTAATAATCGAAAGGCTAAGTTCATACGGCAAATTTAAGAATAGAATCGACACTAAAGGTAGGGAAAATACAAGCAAAAACTTAAGTATTTTATTTGGCACAAATTAGCTAATTTTAGTAGCTTTGCGGGAAACGACAGACATGAACTTTGCAACCATAATAGGACTTTTAGCGGCAACCTGCACCACCATTTCCTTTGTACCACAAGTAGTACAAATCCTTAAAACCAAAAATACCAAAGGCATTTCCTTGGGAATGTACATCCTTTTTACATTTGGGATTGCCTGCTGGTTGGTTTATGGATTTTATCTGGGCGAGCTGCCCATCATTATCGCGAATGCCATTACACTTGTTTTAGCAAGCACTATTTTGGTATTCAAAATTAAGCATGGGTAGGTTCTTTGTTAAATAAATTGTAAGCTCTATCATAAATAGTAATTAACTATTTATGATGGAGCCCAAAGAACTTATCTGCTATTATATACAATTCGTACTATCATTTTATCCATTCCTCTTAATTAACAATTCCTTTATTTTACTAATACTTACAAGTATTAACATAACAGTACTATTGTCTAATAAAACAGACAATAAACATACTATGTATATAAATAGACAGCGATTGAAGAACAATTTTAATCCAATAAAAGAATTGGTAGCTTCTATCACTCAATTGGTTAATAACAATCAAAACAAGTTTCAATTACGATTAAAGAACACGAAGCCGAACAACAAAAAAGATGAGCTAAATGATAGCATCATTTATGCAAAGCGAATACAAGAAGGGATGATGTTAAAAGAAAAACACCTCTTGCGATTATTCCCTGAATCATTTTTAATCTATAAACCAAAGGATATTGTAAGTGGTGATTTCTATTGGTTTACACGTATCGAGAACAAGATTTTAGTGGCAGTTGCTGATTGCACAGGACACGGCATACCCGGTGCATTCATGTCAGTATTGGGAATAAGCTTATTAAATCAAATTGTAATTGAAGAAAAAAATACGGACGTATCATTCGTACTTCAGCGCCTAGACCATAAACTAAAAAAAGCATTCAGCTATTCGATGGATTTAATTGACGAAGAAAAACATCCATACGATGGAATGGACATTGCATTGTGCTGTATTGACAAGGAAACAAATACAATTCATTTTTCAGGAGCTTTACGTCCAATTTACCATTATGTTGATGGGGAATTAAATAAGTACGATGGATCGCGCTATCCAATAGGAGGATTAAGAATTGAAGATGAGCGTCCGTATGAAAGTCAAGAAATAAAATTCAAAACAGGTGATCGATTGTATTTAACATCAGATGGTTATGCTGATCAATTTGGAGGAGAAAAAAATAAAAAGTTTATGGTCAAAAAGCTCAAGGAGTCATTTGTAAAAACTTCAAAATATTCTATTCAAACACAACAGTTCGAGTTGGAACGACTGCATTCGGAATGGAAAAATAACAATGAACAAACGGATGATATCTTAATTATTGGTATACAACTAGATTAAGAAATAAACTCCCAGGCACTTTTGTAAGCTCCAATGGATTCGGTATAATCTAAAAATGATTTATAAAAGGGGTGATTTCCAAAAGTAGCGCTATCACCAATCACCACCAATTTCTTTTTTGCACGTGTAAGCGCAACATTCATCCTTCTGGTATCACTTAAAAAACCTATTTCCTGACTATCATTGGAGCGGACCAAACTGATATAAATTACATCACGTTCTTGTCCTTGAAAACCATCCACTGTTTTAATGGCAATTTGTGACGAATACGTTTTTAAGTAATCATCTTCTGCAATCTTTAGTGTTAATAGCTGTACTTGTTCTTTATAAGGAGATATAATACCAATAGTTATTCTCCTATTTTGCTTATTACTTTGTTCGTATTGCTCTATTAGATTCTTCAAATGTTTTATAAGCAATTGCGCTTCTTCAGGGTTGGAAGTACTCAAACTTTCCGGATTCAACAATTCACCATACCCACAACCTGCAGTGTCAATAAAATCAAAAGGAGAATGCAACAAATATTCATTTTCATCAAAACTCAATACCGTATCTTTTACAGAAGCATCGGCTTTCAATCCCATCTGATAAAATTGTTGATTCGAAAAGTTCATTATCTTTTCATTCATACGGTATTGGGTATTCAACATAATAGAAACATGGTCTAAGCTCATGCATCTCTCCATTAATGTTTCTTTTAAACCCATTGATTCAGCTTTTTTCGACTTAACAGTTGGAGGAAGCTGAAAATGATCACCTGCAAAAATAACACGATCACTTCTGGTGATTGGAATCCAGCACATGGGCTCCAATGCTTGTGCAGCTTCGTCAATGAACACTGTAGTAAAATGCTTGTCGCGCATCATTCTTCCCGATGAAACAACTGGAGTACAAGCAATCACTTGCGCTTTATCAAATTGCTCATGTAAAATAAAATCTTCTAGCTGTCGTGCCTCTTGTAATATTTTTCGGGCTTCAATGTATAATAACTGACGTTGCTCCCGCTCTGCCTTTCCGAAATTCCGCTTGTATTTTCCTGCCATTCGAAAATATTCATCTGCTGTTTTGCGATAGCTTTTCAAATCTTTATACGATTCGTGTGCTGCAATTTTTGCATCCAAAGTATTGTTAATAATCTCTTCGGATATACGAGCCGGATTGCCCAATCGTAAAACATTAATGCCTTCGCGGTGTAATTTTTCCGTAAGTAAATCAACAGCAGTATTGCTTGAACTGCAAACCAAAACTTGCCGTTCCGAATTAAGTGTTTGACGAATAGCCTGCACCAAAGTAGTTGTTTTACCTGTACCTGGTGGGCCGTGAATGATAGCAATGTCTTTTGCTGCAATAATCTTTTTTACGGCTTCGTTTTGTGATTGGTTTAAACCTGTAATTTGAAGTTGTTCATTTTCCTTGTCAAATTCAGCAGGCTTTAGACCGTAAAGTACGTCTCGAAGTTCGGACAAACGATTGTGTTTTGCATTGATGACTTTTTCCAATGCAATGTCCATTTCTTTAAAACTTGTTTCATCAAACAAAATGTTAATCCCAAGTTTTCCGTCATCGCACCATTCTGGTAAATCATCAACAGAAAGAGAAAGCCTTAATTTATTTTGGTTGATCACTTTAATGGTTCCATTCAGCGGAGTTGCATCTTGATGATTATTAGAAAACAGGGATGCTATTTTCCCTCCAGAAAACTGATGAGGCTCGTTGTGATTGGTTGTTCGTTCAACATCAATATTTAAGTATTCACCTAATCCAATTTCAATGTTTGATATAACAATTGGATACCAGGTTACACCATTTTGTTTTCGGTAATTAATATTGTTTCGAGAAAAATGAGCTTTGTATTGCTCAAAATCTTCATCGCGCTCAATTTTGAGTAATTGGCGTAACTGATTAAGACGATCGAGTGCTATAGACATAATGTATAATCAATCGATTTATTGAACAGGTTGAGAATCGATCATCTTTTGAACAGAGGCAATCAAATCATTTGTTAAAACAGGTTTTAACAAATAAGTGGTATTGGGAATCTCTTTCATCAACAATTGTGTTTTATTGTCGGAGTTACCTGTTAAAAATACCACTGGAATATTATTATTTTTTCGAATAATTGAAACGGCATCAATCCCATTTAAATTTCCTTTTAGTTTAATATCCATCAAAATTAAATCGGGAAGCGTTTCAGCAATTTTCAAAAGTGCATCTTCGGCAGAAGAAACGCTTCCAACAACAAGAAAACCGGCCTTGGTCAAGTTCATCTTGTTTTCCATTGCAACAATTGCTTCGTCTTCTACTATCAAAACTTTTTTCATGTGACTTATCCTTCGAATGAAATATAATATGCTGTTCCTTTGTGATTGGTTGTTTTAATAGTGCCACTTAACTGATCTACGAGTGCATTAATCAATGTTAAACCTAAAGTGCTAGATGCTTTTAATTTAGTCTCTACATCATACCCGCAACCGTCATCACTTACCATCATTGTAAATTTGCCTCCCATTTTTGTACATACTATTTTAACTTCTCCTTCTCGTCTATCTTTAAAAGCATGTTTAAATGCATTTGAAATTAATTCATTCAATATTAATCCGCATGGAACTGCTTGTTGAATATTTAAAAAAATATCGTTGCATGTTACATTAAAAATAACATCTGTTTCTGTAGAATTATAGGAACTCTTGATATAATCCACCAAATCATTAATGTATCCACAAAAATCAATCTTCGCAAACGTTTCATGCTGATACAGTTTATCATGAATCAATGCCATTGAATGAATTCGGTTTCGGCTTTCTTCAAACAGTTCTTTTGCTTTTTCATCTTGTACATAACTGGATTGCAATCCTATTAATCCACTTATAACTGCCATGTTGTTTTTTACACGATGGTGAATTTCTGCCAATAAAATTTCTTTTTCCTGCAAGGATGCTTTTGTATACTGTTCCGCTTTTTTACGTTCAGAAATATCCGTAACACGAACAGATTGAAATGGCTTACCACCAATATATATTAAGCGAATAGCCAATGCGCCCCAAAATTCTTTTCCAAGATTTGTACGATATAGCACTTCGCCTTCATACATCCCTTTCTCAAATAAAATAGCTTTAATCGCATCAATTTCTTTCAGCGACATATCATCCTGATGAAAGTCCAATCCACCGTAAGGAAAAAAGTCAGATTCTTTTTCCATTTCAAAAAGTTCAACAGCACGCTTATTTGCTTTTACTATTTTACTCTTCACCATATCTACCAAAAACAAAGCATCGGATGAATTATCAAACATGGATTGAAACTGATATTGAAGTAATTCATTTGATCGCCCCAATTTAACTTCACTCGTTTCGTAGTTTCTAATAATTGAATAAATTACAATTACTTCACATAATAAAGAAGTAACTATAAATATCGGACGTAGTTTTAACAACAATGTTTGTTCAATTACTATTAATAGGAAACTATCCTGATTGTAGACATACAAGCTTACTAATAAAAATAGACTTAAAAAAACAAGTGCAAGTATTGAACGAACATTTTTTAATCGAAATAAAACAACCGGAACAGCAGCAATAGGAATAAATAACAATTGAACTTGCGACTCAACTCCTAAGCTGAGGGAAAGTAAATACATTTGAATATTGAGTGCTACTACAAATAAAAACCGAGCAAGCCTGTAATACTTGAAAAATGAGAAAAAAAGTAGAATACCATAAAAACTTGCTGCAATAATTTCGAAAAAGCAAATTTTCATCAAGCCTAAAACATAATAAATAACAACATATACTAAGGTTAAAACAACAGAAATCAGAATCAACTGATTCGTTAATTTTAACCGCTTTATATTTTCGCGATTTATTGTTTGGTCAATGCCTAAATTCGATATAAACTCCCAATACTTGGTAAACATAGATTTGTTGAGTAGTTAGGTACAATAGTACTGAAAAAGTGACAATATTACAACACTCAAAACGCTTTGTTTATAAGTCTATACACGCAATTTGAACAAAAGAATTATAAAAAATGATATTTCTCATAACGATAATCTAAAAACTGGTATTATCTTCGAAAAAAATAATAGACATGAGCAACGATATCGTAAAAGCAATTGAAGAAAAATACAGAAACATGGGACAAGATCCCAACACGTATTTAAAAGGACTTCTTCATAGTAAATTAATCAACTATTGGGATTATGTTGAAGTAGACACCTTGCTTTCATTACAAAAACCTAGAACTGATTTTACAGATGAGCCTATTTTCATTATGTATCATCAAGTAACGGAGTTATTATTAAAACTCATTACGCACGAAATAAAACAAATTGTTGACAACGAAAATATAGACACCGCTATTTTTGCTAATAAAATCGATCGTATCAATCGTTATTCAGGAATTTTAACCGAGTCGTTTGCCGTAATGCGCGAAGGAATGGATTATGATCAATACAATCAATTTCGATTAACATTGGCTCCAGCAAGTGGTTTTCAATCAGCTCAATTCCGATTTATTGAACTGTATTGTACAGATGCGCACTTATTAGTGAATAGCAGAGTGAAAGCACAAGTTAATGCCGATACGGATATGAATTATTTGTTTGATAATTTATATTGGAAAGATGCTGGGCTAGACCATAAAACAGGAAAGAAAACACTTACTCTCTCTCAATTTGAAGACCGTTATATTGATAACTTAAAAGCAACAGCTACTAAATACAAAGGCAAAAACATTTATAACCGCTTTTTAAAATTAGATGCGAGTGATGAAAAAGTATCAGCATTAAAAACGGCATTGCGCAATTTTGATCATACCTACAATGTAGTTTGGCCACTTTCACATTTAAAAACAGCAGAATATTACCTAAATTCAAAAGGAGAAAATAAAGCAGCTACTGGTGGTAGCGAATGGCAAAAATATTTACATCCTTCTTATCAACGAAGAATTTTCTTCCCCGAACTTTGGACCAAAGAAGAAATTGAAAATTGGGGCAAATAACTACCAAAAAGGGCTGAGTAATTCAGCCCTTTTTTATGCAATTAGTATTTTTCAAACCTCCAATTCTTGTCTTCCCTAAATTTATTTAATTTTTATTGCATTGATTATCAATATTTTAATAAAATAATCAATACACAATTTGCTTATACATAATTTTCTTATGTATCTTTGTGTTATGTATTCATCAGAGTTAATAAAAGGAACTTTAAAAACAATCGTTTTAAAGTTGTTATCCGAGACAAAACAAATGTACGGGTACGAGATTACACAAAAAGTAAAAGAGTTAACAGACTCTAAAATTGTTATTACCGAAGGCGCGCTTTATCCTTTACTTCATCAGCTGGAAGCAGAGGGAATAGTAACAACAGAAACTGTTAACATCGGAAAGCGAATTAGAAAATATTATTCACTCACTCAAACCGGAACTGAGCGTGCGAAAGATAAAATCTATGAGTTTACCGATTTCATTAATACAATGAATATTTTACTTGATCTCAAGCCAAGTGTAAAGTATGTTTAGTTTAACCGAAGAACAAATCGCCTTTATTGAAAACGATATTAAAGTCAGGGGAATTACTTCTCCTGACTTGAGTATCGATCTGTTGGATCACATTTGCTGTTTAATTGAAAATAAGCTCGATGAATACAGGAACTTCGACACTGTATATCAAGAAACCATTTTGCTATTTGGCAAAAATGGATTGAAAGAAATACAAGACGAGACAAATCGACTTTTAACATTTAAACATTATTATACCATGAACAAAACAATGAAAATTAGTGGATATGTATCATCATTGATGATATTATTCGGAGCATATTTAAAATTTCAACACTGGCCAGGTGCTAGTGTACTGATGGTGTTTGGCGTATTCTTTTTTACCGTTTTATTTTTACCGTTATTATTTATTCTAAAATTTAAATCGAGTGCTGAAAATAATAGAAGTGTTGTTTTAAGCATTATTGCAGGCGTTGCATCGTTGATGCTTTGCTTTGGTGTATTATTTAAGTTAATGCATTGGCCATATGCGCAACCACTAACAATAGCGGGTGCTGTATTATTAATTTTCGGTTACTTACCAATCTATTTTATTAGTGTATACAAAAACACAACTAATAAAATAAATGCAACTGCTACTGTTATTTTAATAATTGCCGGAGTAGGTTTGTTTGTGGCTCAATCTAACTACGGTATACCAAGACCAGTATCGGATAGTTTTTGGAGAGGTGTAACAGAAAATGAACAATTGATGAATTTTGTAAAAAAAGAAAACAAGTTGACGTATGATGTATTAGAAAAAAAATCAAGTAGCGACTCAACATCCAATTCAACTTCTTTAAAGAAACTAAAATCAAGCACAATTGAATTAATTGAATACATGGAAAACTTAAAAGCGTTTCTTATTTCTAATACAGAGGGAATTTCAATCGATGCTGCAAACAAAATAAATATCGATGATTTAAGAACAAGCGGTGGTGGAGAAATAACATCAGAAATTTTATTCGCTGGTACTAATTCAAAATATACTGCAGCTCAACTGAAAGAAAAAATTGAAAACTATAAATCAATTATTTCTAAGTTAGATACTAACATTGATTTAAATAATCTTTCAACAGCTAATGTAGTTGTGTATGGCGAATCAATTCCTTGGGAGCAAAGTAATTTTGACATATTACCAATTCCATTAATTGTTTTCAACTTAAACAGAATCGAACTGGCTGCTTTAACAGCAGAAAGCGCTCTACTTAATAAGCTTCACTAAAACAAAAAAGCCCTTCCAAAAAGGAAGGGCTTTTTTTTATTCTACGCGTTGACCTTTTCGATTCATATAATAAATTTGATCATCCAACAATACTTTCGCACGGTCACCTTCAAAATCATAAATCCAATGAAAGGTTGGTTTAATGATAACAGCACCTGTGGTATCTACCAAGCCCCACTTTTCATTTATTCGAACACGTGCCAATCCATCAACAAAATTACCAACCTCATGATAACGAGGTGCAACAATCTCTACACCGGAAGTATCAATAAATCCCCATTTTTTTTGAAATTTCACCTTTGCTAATCCATTATTGAAATTACCAACAACATCATACTTCGGAAATTTCGCTTTGTTCTTTGCATTCCCTTGTGCAAAAACAGCTCCTTGAATAAAAAGGAAAATAAAAAATACGCCTATTTTAAACTGTAGTTTCATAATACAAAGATAGTTTAATATGCCAAATTCGGACCCAACCAACGCTCTGCCTCTTCAATAGTCATGGCTTTTCGTTTTGCATAATCTACCACTTGGTCCTTCTGAATTTTTCCTATTCCAAAATAATGTGAATCGGGATGAGCAAAATACAAACCACTAACGGCAGCCGTTGGAACCATTGCCATACTTTCCGTTAAAATCATTCCTGTATTCTTTTCTACATCCAATAAATCCCAAATAATTGGTTTTTCAGTATGATCGGGTTGTGCAGGATAACCTGGTGCTGGACGAATACCGGCATACTCTTCTTTGATTAAATCTTCATTCGCTAAATTTTCAGTTGAAGCATATCCCCAATATTCTTTACGCACTTTTTTATGCATCAATTCTGCAAATGCTTCTGCCAATCGATCAGCCAATGCTTTTAACATAATGGCTGAATAATCATCATGGTCTTTTTCGAAACGTGCAACGTGCTCATCAATACCAATACCGGTAGTTAATGCAAAAGCACCAATATAATCTTGTGAAGCTGGAGAAATGAAATCTGAAAGTGCTACATTGTATTGTCCTGCTGGCTTTTTGGTTTGCTGGCGGATTGTATGAAAAACTACCGATTCATTATTTACAGAAAGTTCAACATCATCTCCTTTTGCCTTAGCTGGATAAATTCCAATCACCGCTTTTGCTTTCAACCATTTTTCAGTAATTAATTGCTTCAACATTTTTTGAGCATCATCAAATAACTTCTTTGCTTCTGCACCACGTTCCACATCATTAAATATTTTAGGATACGAACCTTTTAATTCCCAACTGTGAAAGAATGGTGTCCAATCGATGTATTCAGCAATTTCATTTAAATCATAATCGTCAAATACTTTATTGCCAATTAATGTTGGCTTGACAATCTCCGTTTTACTCCAATCGATCGGAAATTTATTTTCACGCGCTTCTTCAATCGAAATAAATTTATTTTGTGATTGTGCATTTTTATTTTGTTCACGTACACGCTCATAATCCTTCGTTACCTCTTGCATAAATGCGGCACGCAATTCATCCGAAATTAAGCTGCTCGCCACAGGAACCGACTTACTTGCATCGTTTACATGCACCACCGGACCAGAATAATTTTGAGCAATTTTAACAGCAGTATGTACTTTAGAAGTAGTTGCACCACCAATCAATAATGGGGTTTTGAATCCAAGACGTTCCATCTCTTTTGCAACATGAACCATTTCATCCAAGGATGGCGTAATCAAACCACTCAAGCCAATTACATCTACATTGTGTTTTTTTGCTTCTTCTAATATTTTATCGCAAGAAACCATTACGCCTAAATCGATGATTTCATAATTGTTACAAGCCAATACAACACCCACAATATTTTTTCCAATATCATGCACATCGCCTTTTACGGTTGCCAATAATATTTTTCCAGCATTGGTGCGACCATCACCTGCAATGCCAGCTAATTTATTTGCTTCTTTCTCAGCCAATAAATAAGGCTCCAAATAAGCAACCGCCTTTTTCATTACACGTGCACTCTTCACTACTTGTGGCAAAAACATTTTACCTGCACCAAACAAATCACCAACAATGTTCATTCCTGCCATCAATGGTCCTTCAATAACATGCAATGGTCGACCTAATTTTAAACGCGCCTCTTCTGTATCTGCATCAATGTGTTCTACCAACCCTTTTACCAAAGCATAACTCAAACGTTCTTCAACAGTTCCTCTTCTCCACTCTTCATCTTTTTCGGTTTTCTCTTTTGTAATTCCTTTCAACGATTCAGCATGTTCTACCAATCGCTCCGTAGCATCTTCCCTTCTGTTTAATAAAACATCTTCAATTAATTCTAATAATTTTTTATCAATGTCATCGTACACCACCAACTGTGCTGGATTTACAATTCCCATGTCCATTCCATTTCTAACAGCATGGTATAAAAAAGCAGAATGAATTGCTTCACGCACATGATCATTACCACGGAAAGAAAACGAAACATTACTTACACCACCACTTACTTTGGCATGTGGTAAATTTTCTTTAATCCATTTTGTAGCATTAAAGAAATCCAATGCATTTAATTTATGTTCATCCATTCCAGTTGCTACTGGAAAAATGTTGGGATCAAAAATAATGTCTTGAGCCGAAAACTTTACTTTGTCAACTAAAATATCATACGCACGTTTGCAAATATCTTTTCTACGTTGCAAGGTATCGGCCTGACCCACTTCATCAAAGGCCATCACAATAACAGCAGCACCGTATTGTTTTACTTTTTCTGCTTGCTCAATAAATTTTTCTTCGCCTTCTTTTAGGGAAATAGAATTTACAATTGCTTTTCCTTGCACACATTTTAATCCTGCTTCAATCACACTCCATTTACTAGAGTCAATCATAATTGGAACACGTGCAATGTCTGGTTCGGATGCAATCAAATTCAAAAAGCGAGTCATACAGGCTTCACTGTCCAACATCCCTTCATCCATGTTCACATCAATCACTTGCGCACCACCATCTACTTGATCTTTTGCAATAGATAATGCTTCTTCATAATTTCCTTCGTTGATTAAACGCAAGAATTTTTTTGAACCGGTTACATTTGTTCGTTCACCCACGTTCATAAAATTACTTTCAGGACGAAGTGTTACAGGCTCTAATCCACTCAAATGCATCAATGCATCGGGCTCTGGTTTTTTACGAGGAGCGCTTGTTTTTGCTAATTCAGCAATACGCTTGATATGAGCAGGTGTGGTACCACAACAGCCACCCACAATGTTTAAAAATCCTGCTTTTAAAAAGTCTTCTATTTGATGTCCCATTTCGTGAGCATCTTGATCGTATTCACCAAACTGATTTGGCAAACCTGCATTCGGATATGCACTCACAAAGAAAGGAGCTTTGGTTGCCAACTCTTCTAAATACGGACGCATGTCTTTTGCACCCAATGCACAATTCAACCCAACACTTAATAAATCAACATGGGAAACAGAATTTAAAAAGGCTTCTGTTGTTTGTCCGGAAAGTGTTCTACCACTTGCATCAGTAATGGTTCCTGAAACCATCACTGGCATTTTTTTGTCAATCGACTTGCAATAATTTTGAATAGCAAACAAAGCTGCTTTTGCATTCAAAGTATCAAAAATGGTTTCAATCAATAAAATATCAGCACCACCATCAATCAATCCTTTTACTTGTTCTGCATAGGCATCAACCAATTCATCGAATGTAATTGCTCTAAACCCTGGATCATTTACATTAGGTGATAAGGATAAAGTTCTATTCGTTGGCCCAATTGCACCAGCTACAAACTTAGGAACGTTTGCTTGTTCTGGAAATTCTTTATAAAATTCTTGTATCGCTTCTTTCGCAATTTTTGCCGACTCATAATTTAATTCATACGCTAATTCTTGCATATCATAATCAGCCATTGCAATCTTCGTATCACTGAATGTATTTGTTTCAATGATATCAGCACCTGCTTTTAAATACTCTTTGTGAATCGCTTTTATAATTTGCGGTTGCGTAATGGAAAGCAAATCGTTGTTCCCTTTCAAATCTTTGTGCCAATCAGCAAAACGTTTTCCACGGTAATCTTTTTCTTCCAACTTGTATTGTTGAATCATGGTACCCATAGCACCATCAATTACCAAAATTCTTTTTTCTAATTCTTTACGTATGTCTATCATATCAATTTAATTCTGTTTAAATAACAGAAATTGGAGTAAAAAAAATCTCCTCTAACGTTTTATGTCAGAGGAGATAAATTATGTTGATTTTAATTATTCAAATATTTATTTTTCTGACTTATCTATTTTGCCATTGGCAAATGCGAGTTGACACCTTCTATTTTAGTTAAAAACCAATTAGGGTTGTCAAGGTATCATAGGGCGCTATCCCTCCACCTTTCTGGATAAGTATCTAAAGAACTGGTACAAAGATAATAAAAAACCAAATACCAAAAACTACTTAAATATCAATTAATCAGCCCATTATTCTGCTATATTTGAGTTTCAAATCAACTATTTACATGCGTCACTTCTTTCACATTGGGTATCATGGCTACAATTACCGCGGATGGCAAAGGCAACCCAATGTTACCTCGGTACAAGAAGTAATAGAAGATACACTAAGTAAAATTCTAAAAAAGCCCATTATTATTCTTGGTTGTGGTCGAACGGATGCAATGGTAAGTGCTAGTCAGTACTTTTTTCACATCGACACAAACGAAGGATGGGATTTTGATTTAAAATTCAGACTTAATAAAGCTTTGCCGGATGACATTGCTGTATTTGATGTTTTTAAAGTGGAAGATGATCAACATGCACGATTTAGTGTAAGTCAGCGCACCTACGATTTCTTTTTTCATACCTATAAAGATCCTTTTTTAGCGCGCACAAGTTCGTTTTATTTGCTCGACAATTTGGATATCGAAAACATGAAAAAAGCGGTTGCACTTTTTCCGAAGTATGAAAATTATGGTGTTTTTTGTAAAAATCCAGATAAGCATAATACTACCATTTGCAAGGTAAGCAGCACGCAATTGTACATCGATCCAAAAGAAGAACGATTCCGATTTGAGATTTCAGCAAACCGTTTTTTAAAAACCATGATTCGAATTCTAGCAGGTAAGATTATTGAAATTGGCAGAAGGGAATTTACGGTTGAACAATTAGAACATTGCTTAGCAACACAAATGGCACCAAAGACCATTATTCCTGCACATCCACAAGGATTGTATTTATCAAAAGTGGTTTATCCCTTTTTAGAAATGCCTGTTCGAAGCGAGTTTGCTGGTGTGTTTCAGCAAAACAAGGAAATTGACTGGAAGAAAATATAATTTATTCCTCAACGCATCACCCTTACGAATAAAGCCTGTATCGATTGCATTCCTTCATTTGTTTTTATATATTTGGTACAAACACGAACTACTTTGAAAAAAATCTACTCCATTTTTTTGCTATTTAGTATTGTCCCTTGTTTTTCACAGGTAACGGATGACAATCAAAAAACTATTGACTCTTTAAAGGAAGTTATCAATACCACTCAGTCGGATACCACTAAAATAAATGCCTACATGGCATGGGATGATTTAATCTACGTATCGAATCCTATTCTTGATTTTGATATCAACCAAACAATTATTTCCATTGCAGGAGCAAATTTAAAATCAGACAAACTTAGTGCAAGTGAAACAATTGGGTATAAAAAAAGATTGGCAACTGGTTTAAATAATACTGGACTCTATTATCTCGACCAAGGCGATTATGCAAATGCAATTATCGCATTTACGAGTGCTTTAAAGCTAAGAGAAGAACTTCAGGACGACAATGGAAAATCTTCTGCTTTAGGGAACATCGGTAGTATTTACTATGAACAAGGCGATTATGACAAAGCAATTAGTTATTACAACCAATGTTTAGCTATACAAACGAAACTTGGAAACAAAGATGGAATATCAACCACTTACAACAACTTAAGCAATATATATGCTGAACAAAAGAAATATGAGCTTGCAATTGACTATTGTTTTAAAGCAATGAAAATTGCTGAAGAAATTGAAGACGAACTGGGTGTTGCTTATTCTTTAAATAATATTGGAGCAATTTACAATGATCAGGGAAACAGAGAAAAAGCAATTGAATACTATACAAAAAGCCTTGAAATAAAAGAAAAAATAGGCAATATGAAAGGTGTTGCCATTACACTCACAAATATTGGAAATATCTATTTAGAAAATAGGCAGCACGACAAAGCAGAATTGTATGCACAAAAAGCACTTTTGCTATCGAAGGAAAAAGGATTTTTGGTTGAAGGAATGGATGCTGCCACTTCCCTGTACCTGAATTATAAAGATCAAAACAAGTCAAAAGAAGCACTAAACATGCATGAATTGATTGTGATGTACAAGGACAGTATCAACAGAGAGAGCAATCACAAAGAGATTTTACGACAAGAAATACAATACAATTATGAAAAGCAAAAAGCAGTTGATGAAAAAGAACACGAGAAACAATTAGCTATTTCAGATGAACAAAAAGAAAAACAAAAAATAGTATCTGTTGCAATTGGTATTGGGTTAATATTAGCCTTGTTTTTAACATTCTTTATTTTTAACAGGCTTCGACTAACAAGTAAACAAAAGCAAATTATCGAACATCAAAAAACCATTGTTGAAGAGAAACAAAAAGAAATTTTAGATTCAATTGTTTATGCAAAACGATTACAAGATGCAATATTACCTGCCAATAAAACCTTTACAAGCTATCTTCCAAACAGTTTTATTTTATACAAACCAAAAGACATTGTAGCGGGTGATTTTTATTGGTTGGAATTCAAAAATGATTTAGTATTTGTGGCAGTAGCCGATTGTACTGGACATGGCGTTCCTGGAGCACTTGTGAGCGTGGTGTGTAGCAATGCACTTAATAGAGCTGTATTAGAATTTAACATTACAGATCCAGGGAAAATTCTCGACAAAACAAAAGAGTTGGTGTTAGAAACATTTGCAAAAAGCGACAAAAATGTGAGTGATGGAATGGATATTTCACTTTGCTGCATCAATCAAAAAACGAACGAAATCAAATGGTCGGGAGCAAACAATCCATTATGGTACATTACAAACAACACCTTTAAAGAAATTGCTCCGAATAAACAACCCATAGGAAAAACAGATAGTTCAGAATTGTTTGTAACACATACCCTCCAACTATCGAAAGGTGATTCTATTTATTTAATTACCGATGGATTTGCAGATCAATTTGGCGGACCGAAAGGAAAAAAGTTCAAGTATAAACCGCTTAAAGAATTGATTATAAAAAATCAAACGATTGAACCTTTGGAAATTAAAAATGAATTAGAACTTGCATTGGATCAATGGAAAGGGAATTTAGAGCAAGTAGATGATGTGTGCATAATTGGGATAAAAATTTAATTCCCCGCTTTTGCAGGAAAATATTTTTCTTTCCAAGCTTTTAGTTTAGCATCAATCGGTTTTTTGAAGAAAAAATAACCGCCTATTACCAGAATAAGATAAGGTACTGCCATTAAATACAAAATACCTGTATTTAAACCATTGGCAATAGAACCACCTCCATCCAAATCACTTTCGGCTGTAGCTTTACACATAGCACATTGTGCTACTGCGCTAGTATGGTTAAGCATAACAAATGCAAACAATATTATGAATGATATGTGTTTTTTAGTTTTCAATGGTGATACAAATTTAACTGAATTTTATGAATAAATGCTAGTTATTTTAAAGGACAACCAATTGATTGATATCAGGAATATGCTGGAAGTACACAACAGTTATTTATAGACTGATTAAGTTCAATTCTAAGTTTAAGCAATGGATACAAGTAGGCGCTAGGCTCCGCCTAGTGACATATTTATTGTTTTCTTTGAAAGTGTTTTAGCAACTGTATGTGAGGTTTTAATCGTCAGGTTTTATCATGTAAGCTCCGCTTACAAAGGCAATAAAAGTATTTCTAAGTTAACTGAAGGCCTTGCTTAAGTAAATTCTAAATTTTGCTTAAATAATTTTATAAATTTGTTTCAATGTCAGAAAAATACAAAACAGATAGTGATGGCTTATATTTTGTAAGCATGAGTGTTGTTGGTTGGATAGATGTTTTTACAAGAAGAGATTATCAGGAAATATTAATTGATAGTTTAAAGTATTGTCAAAAAAATAAAAATTTAAAACTCTATTGTTATTGCATAATGCCTAGTCACTTGCATTTTATTACATATTCAGTTGGTGGGGAACTTTCAAATACACTAAGGGATATGAAATCTTTTACGGCAAAAGAACTAATCAAGGCAATTTCCTCTAATCATAAAGAAAGCAGAAGAGAATGGATGTTAAATCAATTTGAGTATCATGGGAAAAAAAGTGCCCAAAAGCAAGATATGCAGTTTTGGAAACATGATAACCATCCTTTCTTTTTGTACACAAATAAAATGATTCGACAAAAGGTAGATTACATACATATGAATCCAGTTGAAGCAGGTTTTGTAAATCAACCAAACGAATGGAGAATGAGTTCTGCTAATGAAGAAAGTCCAATTAAATTAGATGAACTATTGATTAGTTTAACAATGTAAGCGGAGCTTACAGATTAACTATTGTCACTAGGCGGAGCCTAGCGCCTACGGGGGGGATCTTCACTTGAATTAGAAAAACATTTTTCTGTTTACCCAAATCCAAACAACGGAAGTTTTACCGTAGAGTATGCTATTGAAGAAAATGACCAAGCTGATTTGTGTATTTATTCTATTGAAGGAAGAAAAATTGCTTGTCACAAATTAAATTCAGCGGAGAAAAAAATAAAAATTCAAGAAAATTTATTTTCAAATGGCATGTATTTTTATCAGATTCACTTAAATGGGAATGTAGCGGCACAAGATAGATTGATTATCATTAAATAATTTGTAACTTTATAGTATCATGAAAAGCAGGATATTCCTTCTGATACTATTTATTTTGAGCATGGCAAAAATTTGCCATGCTCAAAATTTAGTTCCTAATTATAGTTTTGAGCTGTATGATACGTGCCCGTTTTCAGGAGGTGAAATTGAATACTCTAATCTGTGGATAAATCCAACATCTTCTAGTCCAGATTATTTTAATTCTTGTAATACAATGGGATTGTCTGTCCCTTTAAATTACGCAGGAAATCAATCTGCGAAAGATGGCCTTTCTTATGCTGGAATTGTTGCTGCTTTAACTACAGTTTCAAATGCAAGAGAATATATACAAATTAAATTATTAAGCCCTTTAATTTCATCTACTTGTTATCAACTAGAATTTTTCGTTTCAATTGGAGATAACTTTCCTTATGGAGTAAACACAATCTCGGCTTATTTTTCGGATACAGCAATAACGGATAGTTCTTGTTGGGGTTGTCCATTATTGGTTACTCCACAGTTTGTTTATAATAGCCCTAGCAATGTATTAGGAAATAAAACAGGTTGGACAAAAGTAGAAGGACAATTTACGGCAAGCGGTGGAGAAGAATACATGACTATTGGCAATTTTAAATTGGATTCGAATACGGTTATTACCTTTGTTTCAGCAGGTGCAAATCCGGAAACCGCTTATTATTATATTGATAGCGTATCGCTTACACCTACTATTTGTGATTCTTCCGTTGCTATTTCTGAAAACGTTTTGGATAAAAATTATAAAGTTTACCCCAATCCAAACAACGGAAGTTTTACTGTAGAGTATTCCATTGAAGAAAATGACCAAGCTGATTTGTGTATTTATTCTATTGAAGGAAGAAAAATTGCTTGTCACAAATTAAATTCAGCTGAGAAAAAAATAAAAATTCAAGAAAATTTATTTTCAAATGGCATGTACTTTTATCAGATTCACTTAAATGGAAATGTAGCGGCACAGGATAGATTGATTATTATTAAATAATAATTATAGTATCATGAAAAGCATTCCAGCCGATACTATAAACCTTATCTATACAAATAATACGGTGATATCATCAAATACACCACCACACCCGTTACAGTTACATACAACCAAATTGGAAAAGCAAAACGCACTAATTTTTTGTGCTTCTCTACTTGATTTTGAAATCCTTTGTGAAAGGATAATAAAATAAGTGGCAATACCAATGCTGCTAAAATAATATGACTAATCAATATTGTTAAGTAAACAGGACGTAATGAATTGTCGGCTGGGAAAGTTGTTTCTTTCGCCATCCAATGATACGTAATGTAGGACAATAAGAATACTGCCGACAAACAAAAAGTAATGATGTTTAACTTTTTATGAATCTCAATGTTCTTTTGTTTGATAAAGTACAAGGATAATAATAACAATAAACTACAAGTACCATTTATCAATGCATTCAACTTCGGTAATTTGTACACAAAAGATGGAATAACTTCTGGTACAGGTAATATTTTTTTATTTAAAACAATTACTGCAACGAACACTACAATCGACAATGCCATTACAATTCTAAAAACTAATTTATCGTTCTTCATATTATTTATCGCGTTTGTTTCTCTCCTTATTTTCTTTAATGGTGTACTCAGCAATCAATACTTTAATATCATCTAATAATTCGTTTACTTCTTTAATATTGGTTCCATCATAAATACCACGAATGTGTTTTTCTTTATCTACTAAAATAAAAAATTCACTGTGTATAAAATCATCTGGTCCACCATCTCCTTCCATCGCATTTACCAAATACGATTCACGTGCCATTTCATACAATTGTTTTTTGTCGCCCGTAACAAAGTTCCAAATTGAATTATCAGCATGCACCATGTTTGAATAGGCTTTTAATACAGGCACCGAATCGTTTTCAGGATTTACGGTATGCGATAATATTTGAACCAAGCCATTTGTGTAAGCAAACTTATCTTGCACACGTTGCAGTTCCGTTGCCATTTTAGGACAAATGGTTTGACAGCTTGCAAAAAAATAATCGGCTACGTATATCTTTCCTTCGTAATCTTTATCCGTTATTGTTTTACCATCTTGATTTGTAAAACTAAAAGGTTTAATGGAATGGTAAATGGTATCCTTACCATTTGCAGCTAATTCCTTAATACCAAAATAAGGAAGGTGAATAAAATTATGTTTCCCTGTAGTTAGTAAAACATAAAATACAGAAGGAAACGTAAGCAATAATAAAAGGATGACAATCTTTTTCTTGAGGTTCATAAGCAATGTATTTGCCACGCAAAAGTACAAACAAAAATGGCTCGCAATTAGTTTGCGAGCCATTTTTGTAGATTATAATAAATGCTTAGTGGTGTGCTTCTTCAGCAGGTTTTTCAGCACCTTCAGTATGTGTTTCGTGAGCGCCAGCTGGTGCTGCATGATGACCAGATTTAGCAGCTTCGTTCAATTCGTTCTTTTGTTTAACGATCAATGGATCCATTCTTTCTTTGTGTTCTTTTGAATAAGTAGACTCACCAACAATGATGTATACCAAATACAAAATGAATACAGTGTAAGGAACTAAAACACAATATTTCATCCATTTTTTCTCATCACCTAAATGCATAAAGCTCATTACAATGTAAAATGCTTTTAAAAGTGTAAGACCAATGAAAATTGTTTTTAAAACAACAGATGATGTTCTGTCTTCATTTAACAAATGCCATTCAGCAGCTTTAAAACCGATGATCAACTCAACGATTGTAATTCCTAACATGATCCAGAATACATTCCAAAGTTTTCTGCGTTTTTTCTTTCCTTCTTCTTCGCTATGATGAGCCATTAGCTCATATTGTGGGTAGTTATCGTGAAATTCCATAAGTATATGCTATTTAAAAGTGTTAATTTCTTTGGTTAGTTTTCGCTGTTACAATAAGTAGAAGAATGTAAATACAAACACCCATACTAAATCGACAAAATGCCAGTATAAACCAGTTTTTTCAACCATTTCGTAATGACCGCGTTTTTCGTATGTTCCCTTAACTACATTAATAAAGATGATGATGTTGATGATAACACCACTGAATACGTGGAAACCATGGAAACCAGTAATAAAGAAGAAGAAGTTTGCAAATACTGGTAAACCATATTCGTTCACCGTCATGTTTGCACCATATACGGTTTTTTCAACCCATTCGCCATTTTCGAATACACTACGAACAGCACCATGATCAGTTCCAACAATGAAGTGATACCACTCCCAAGCTTGAGAACCAACGAACATTGCACCACCAATAATGGTTAACAACATCCAAACAATTACTTTCTTTTTATCGTTTCTGTGACCTGCCTCAACAGCTAATACCATTGTAACAGATGACATAATCAAAATCAATGTCATTAAACCTACATACGCCAAAGGAATATGTCCATCATAGAATGGAAAATGTGTAAACACATCGCCTGGATTAGGCCAAACTTCAGGGTGTTTATGACGCATAAAACCATAAGCGGATAGTAATCCAGAGAAGGTTAATGCATCGGACACAAGGAAAAACCACATCATCATTTTTCCGTAACTAATACCGAATGGTGATTTTCCACCGCTCCAAACTGAGCCTGTTTCTGTTTCTGCTGCGTGACTTGCCATACTTTTTTTACTAAAATTATATTTTTTTAACTAAATTTTCGGGTGCTAATATGCAAATTTTACTTGAAATTTCAACGCTGAAATAATAAAAATACGAATAAATAAATCCACAATAAATCTAAAAAATGCCAAAAAATGGCGCAAAGCCTTATCCCTAAAAGGTTTTCGGAATTATACTTTTGTTGTATAGATTTAATCCAAACTACAAAAACGGCAATAATTCCACCAAAAAGATGGGCCAAATGCAAGCCTGTAAGCACATAAAGGAAAGACCCTGATGCATTGCTATATTTACCTGCAAAAAATACTTTTTGATCAACCAATGCTCCCCAAGCCTGAAACTGAGTGATAGTAAAGGCTACCCCTAAAAGTAAGGTGGTTAAAGCTGCCCATTTTACACTTTTAAAATCGTTCTTTTTTGCAGCTGCTAAAGCCCAATTTATTGATACACTGCTAATTATGATAATTGCCGTACTGATGTAGAACATTTGAGGTAATTCGAAATTCAACCAATCACCCTTTTTCTGACGAACAATGTAAGCACTCGTTAAGGATGCAAAAATCATTAACATACCCACCATCGAAATGTATAGTAATGGTTTTGCTACTTTTTCGCGGGTAATGCGCTTTTCTTCTACTGATACTGTTTCCATAATACTATTATTTTCCAATCATTACTGCCAATTGAACCAATGGCAAATATAAAAATGAGCCAAACATTAATCTACGAGCAGCCTCAATCGTACATTCTTTATACAACTGATACGCTTGGTATAAGAAATATAAACTACAAGCCGATATCACAAAAGCAGAAGCTGTTCCTGAATAATGGAACATCACTGGCAATAAGCTAATCGGGTATAAAAATAGAGTGTAAATTAATACTTGAAAGGCACTTCCTTTATCTCGTCCGCCTGCTGATGGTAACATTTTAAATCCTGCTTTTTTATAATCATCGTCCAACACCCAAGCAATTGCCCAAAAGTGTGGGAATTGCCACATAAACTGACCAGCAAATAAAATCCAACCCAACAAAGGAATTTCACCAAAACCAGAAGTTGTTGCAACGCATCCCAATAATGGAGGAATTGCTCCAGGGAAAGCACCTACAAACACTCCAAAAGGAGTAATACGTTTAAGTGGTGTATAAACAAACGTGTATAATAATAATGCTAAAAAGCCTAAAATTCCGCTCAAGGGATTCATAAAAATCCACAAAATGGCAATCCCTGCAATTCCTGTAATTGAAGCCAAAATAATCGCTTCCATTACCGACATTCTTCCTTGTGGTAAAGGACGGTTTTGCGTTCTGGTCATTAAACCATCCAAATTACGTTCAATAATTTGGTTAAATCCGTTCGAAGAGCCTGTTACTAAAAAGCCTCCCAATACCAACCAGCCCAAACTTGCCCAATTTAATACCTCAGCACATGCAATAAATGCAATAGCAGCCGATAGCACCACTAAGGATGCTAGCCTAAACTTCATAAACATGGCGTAATCACGCATTTTACTGTTCTGAGCCACTGCTTTTTCTGCTGTATTTATTTCGGGTGCTGACAAGTTGTATCTAAATCGGATACAATTTTACTAAATAATCCAATAGCTAGTGCCTTAAAACTGATTTTTTAGACAATTAATAAGATATGGAGGACAAATATTATAAAGTTAGCACGTATTGAATTGCAATTGTGCGAGGCGATTCTATTTTTAAAGGACGCAACGAATAGTCCACATTAAACAAATTGCTTGCAATCAATGACAATTTTTGCTTTTCCAACATTTGATAACTAACACGTGCATCAAACACATGAAACCCATCGTGCTTTTTCCAATAATCTACCGCTTTAATCTCTGCCAAATAAGGAGAAGCATCGTGTGTTAATTGTTCAATTTCAGTAAATGCTTTATCAATATTTTGCATTTTGCTATAATAGCGGTAACTCGCTCCAACACCAAATTTGGTGAACAACTTAAATTCTAAATCCGCTTTTACCATGTGCTTAAAGCGGTATTTTAAAATATTGCCTGTTGTATCCATGCTGCTATTTTTATAGCTCAAAGGCTGACCAGCTTGTCCAGGCTGAATTGATTTTGTTGTTGCATAAATACTATCAGGTGTTAACGAAACAGGCTCAACATAGGTATATCCCAACAATGCAGTAACACCAAACTTTTTATTGGTTTCGCTTGTCGATAAAACCAATGACATATCTACTCCACGAACACGGGAATCGCCTGTATTTAAAAACTTAAATCCAACCAACGAAACAGCAGGATCCCAAACACCAAAAAGGTACTCAATGGTGTTTTCATATTTTTGATAAAATCCTGCAACATCCACATATCCCATTACATTCTTAATTTTAAAGCCTTGCTTCAAACCAACCTCAAAACTCTTACTTGTTTCAGGCTTTAAATCAGGATTCGGGAATACTCCAAACAAGCCTGCTTTTGTTGAAATAAAGCGTTCTGTAATTGTTGGGTAACGGAAACCTTGACCATAAGATGTTCTTACAAATGTTCCTTTTAATACTTGCAAACTAGCACCTGCTCTAAAAATTGGAGCAACAACACTTTGCTGTGAATTCATTTTAAAGTACTCATATCTAAAGCCACCACTGATGTTTAACAATTGCCAAAACTTTTTATCTACTTGCAAATAACCCGAAGCATTTGAAATAGTATTGTTTGGTGTGCCGCTCGATGCGTACAATTGTGAATACGAAGTAGCCATACTTCCAACAACACCTCCAGTAAACGTAAAATCTAAATCTTTAAATAAACGTTGTAACTGGTATTCGCCATAATACAAAGTCCCTGTATTCGATTGATTATTGGTAATGAAATTATCGGTATGAAAAATACGTGTAGTTAAACTATGACTAACACCTTTACCATTGTTGTACTTAATGAATGGATCCAGATTAAATATTTTTTGATTTTCTAAAAACACAGCACCAGGATAGCCTTTATACAATCCTAATGAATCGTTGTACCAAGCAAAAACCATATTGGTTTTGTTTAGCATTCCATTTCCATTGATTCCAAAATTTAAACCGGTAATTTTTTTAGAACGGTAACGAATATTAAAATTCATTCTTCCTCTCACTTTCAACATGTCTTGATTTGAAAATGTAGGAATTGAATCCGTAATTAATAATGCTTCTTGCAAATCTACTGGCATGTAGGGTGCTGGAGGCGGTGGCCCAATGTATCCTTGGTCCACATTTATATTTGCTCCTATTACTACATCCAAATTATTTTTAACAATACGGGAATGTAAAAAATTCAAGTTGGTAAAACCTGGCGTAGATTTGTTGTACCAGTTTTCTGCTGGCGAAGGAGGAATACTGTAATTTCCAACAGAATAATTAATAACAGTTTTAGGTTTGCTTCTTGGATATGCTGAACGTACATTGATTACACCGCTTAATGCAGATGAACCATACAATACAGAAGATGCACCTTTGATTACTTCTATTTGTTCAATATTTTCTACTGGAATATAACTCCATTCTGGTCGACCGGCATCACCGCTCAACAAGGGAATACCATCAACAACAATCGCTACCCTACTACCTACACCAAATGTAAAACCACTACCACCTCTTATTTGAGGATCGTTATCAATAATGGTCAAACCTGGAACTTGTTCCAAAGCTGTTTCAACACTCGTTGTATTTTTATTATTTATTAAGTTCGGTTTAATTACTTCCATTGACACCGTCATCTCCTCTAGCTTTTGATCAAACTTACCAGATGAAACAACAATTGTTTCTAAAAATTTTCCAACTACTCTTAAATTAATATTTTTTTCGGTGATGATATTTGCCTGGATATGAATTTTAAAAGTATCAGGGGTATAACCAATGTAATTACAAACCAATTGGTGGTAACCCGTATCCAATACCATGGAATAATTTCCATCAATATCAGTAACGGTTCCTTTTGCCAAATTATTTACTAATTGAAATGTTGCACCAGGCAATAACTCCTTGGAAGATGCATCTTTTACTTTCCCTCTTAAAACACCTGTTTGTTGAGAAAAGCTTTGATTAAAAAGTAATAAAAGTAATCCTGTAGATAAAATGAATTTCCTTAAAAACATAGATAAAAAATAAAAACCCCGACTTTTGCAAGTCAGGGTTAAATGATAAATTGAAAATTATTCTACAAAGAACTTACCTGCTTTCTGAAAACTAGCTCCAGTAATTTGGTATAAATACATTCCTGAATTTAATCCAAACACATTGATGGTGTTCAACTTATTATTTGATATTTTTTGAGTGGCAACCAATTTTCCTGTTACATCATAAATTGAAATGGTCGACATTTCTTCGGAACGGAAAGCAAAATCAACATATACCGTTTTATCATAACAATAAACTTTTGCAACTTGCTGTTGAACCATACCATTGGTAATACCAGTAGTTGGAGCCGATGCTACAGCCAAATCATCAACCCACAACTTACTTCCAGCAACATTTGTTAATTGGTCGTTAGACGAAGTTATATTAATCATGATGTAAGAAGGAGTGCGACCATCAACATATGTAAAAGGTATAGAAAAACGAGTCCATGTAGCAACATTCGAAACTGGTGTTAAGAATAAAGCAGATGCAATTTTATTTGCAGAAGAGTCCGGATGATAAGTAGTTGCTGCTTCTGGATCATAATAATTTCCAACATGTAAATAGGCTACTACTTTTCCTCTCTCAGCAGCTCCGCCTTGTGTGTAACGGTACCAACCTACTAAACTATCGGGACGAGCTGTAAAAGGCATACGTCTAATATCAGAAGAAGAGCTATAATTAACGGTTGCAATGTATCCATCTGCTTTATTCGTTGTTGGAGCATTTACAACACCTGTTGTAACATTTCCATTTACGATTGTACCAATAATTGGCACTTGAACGCTTTCAACGCGAACAGAATATGTTCCGCCATGAACAACAGATGCATCTCTAAAACATGTTTGTGGACCAATTTGAGCCGTAGAAGATCCTGTTTTATTTGAATTGAAACTTGTAGGCTCCGCATTCGTTGCTGTTGGATTGTCCCAGGTTTCGAAACCACCGTTAGTGATTTGAGTTTGGGCATTAGCAGACAAAATAAAAAGACCTAATCCTAAAGTAAAAATTTTTTTCATGGGGTTGTTTTATGTTTAATAGAACAAATTTAACAAAAAAACAACACCTACCTATATTCTAATTCCAATTAAAAGCATATCATCAACTTGCTCCAAATTCCCCTTCCATTTTTCGAATATCGTATTCAAAATATCTTTCTGAGATGCCATTGGCTTCATGCTATTTTCAATCAATGCTGTATGCAACTGTTTGTACTTAAATTTCTTGCCATTTTCACCACCAAATTGATCTGCAAAACCATCTGTAAATAAATAAATGCAATCTCCTTTCAACAAATCGAATGAAAAGGAAGAAAACGATTGATCTTCCTTTGGAGATTTCCCGATAGGCATTTTATCACAAGACAATTCTATCAATTCATTGTTTCGAATAACAACCGCTTTGTTGTTGGCAGAAGCATACTCCAATTTATTAGTTGTAATCTTAATCAATGTAGCATCCATTCCATCTTGCTGATGCTCATTTGAAATACTTTCAATCAATCGCTTTCGTACATAATTGAAAATTTCATTTGGTGCGGCAATCTTTTTTTCCTTGATGGCTTCACTTAAAAAACCCGTGTTCAATAAACTCATGAACGCACCAGGAACACCATGTCCAGTACTATCACAAGCAGCCAAATAAAAACTATCACCTTGGGTTGCTGCCCAATAAAAATCGCCACTTACAATATCTTTCGGCTTAAACAATACAAAATGTTCTGGTAAATGTGCTTCCAAAAAAGAATCACTTGCCAACAATGCATATTGTATCCGTTTAGCATAGGTAATACTATCAACAATCTCTTTTTGCTTCTCTTCAACAATTGCTTTCTGCTGCTCTACTTCTTTCTTCTGTTGTGTAATTACTTCATTCGCTTTTTGTTTGATTTTATATCCTCTATAAATATAAAATGCCAATACGATAACTAAAACCAATCCTACTAAAAACGACCATATAATAATTGACTTCCTTTTTAAATCTGCATCTTGTAATTTTTTAGCTGTATTCAACAATTCTATTTCCGAATCTTTTTTATCCGTTTCATACTTTGTTTGCATCTCTGCAATGATTTCATTCTCATTATCATTATAAATTTCATCTTTCAAATTTGTAAACTTCTGATGATACTGATAAGCCATTTTGTAATCCCCTATCAGTTCATAATTTTGAGCTGTTGTTTGATACACCTCTTTTAGTAAATCTCTAAATTTTGTTTCATCTGCGTATTGCTCTGCTAACTTCAAACGCTCCAATGCTTCTCCATATTTTTTTTGCTTTGTATTTACAGCAGCAATGTTTGTTAAATCGATGGCTACTCCTTTTTTATTATTCAACTGCTCATTCAACACCAATGCTTTATTATGATACATCAATGCTTCCGAAAGTTTATCCATCTCATAATACTCGCATGCTATATTTGAATAACAATTTGAAATAGAAGCAATCGAATTCAATTTCAATCGAATTTCAAGTGATTTAAAATAATATTCAAGTGCACTTTTCGAATCTTTTAACTCCGAATAAATAATTCCAATATTGCCCGACACCCTTGACACTCCTTCCAAATCATTTACATCAACATAAACATCCAGTGCCTCCTTTGAATATTTTAGCGCCAAATCCAAATTATGTTTTTGGCGATAAATATTACCAATAGCATTTTTACAATCGGCAATGCGATCTTTTTTACCTAATTTTTCAGCAATACGTAATGCTTGAAAATTATAATCCAATGCTTTGGAAAAGTTTCCTAACGATCGGTAAGCCGAACCTGTATTTACATATACAGCAGTTAACTCAGAATCATTCTTTAATTTTTTGAAAATTTGTTCTGATTTAGAATAATAGAACAATGCCGAATCGCCATTCCCAATATAATCATGTGCAATTCCCAAATCCATAAAACAAGTTCCAATAAAGGATTCGTTGTTTAGTTTTTGAGCCAATAACAAAGCTTGGTTACAATACTTAAAATAAATAGTATTATCAGACCCTTCATATTCAAAAGATAAATATCTAAGGGCATTAATTGTTGAAGTATCTTGAGGTTGTTTTTTTACAATTAACAAAAGAGAATCGACAACTTTACTATTTTGAGAAAATAGTGCAGAAGAAATGAAAACAAAAAACAGAACCCATTTTTTCATTTTAGAAAGATATAACTTATTCCTTTTCTACCCAATCGCCATGCTTTTTAATCAAGTCGATAAGCGCATCCACTGCATTTTCTGAGTTAACATTACGCTCAACAACTTCACGACCTTTATACAAGGTTATTTTCCCTACACCTGTTCCAACATAACCATAATCTGCATCCGCCATCTCGCCTGGACCATTTACAATACAACCCATAATACCAATTTTTACTCCTTTTAAATGATCGGTACGTTGACGAATTTTGGCAGTCGTTTCTTGTAGGTCAAATAAAGTTCGTCCACATGAAGGACAAGAAATGTATTCTGTTTTTGAAATACGAGTTCGTGTAGCTTGTAAAATCCCGAAGGCAGTAGAATTAATTAACTGTAGGCTAATTGAAGGACTTGAAGCATTCAACCAAATTCCATCTCCCATTCCATCCAACAATAAGGCACCCACATCTGTTGATGCTTGTAACTGAAACTTTTCAGCACTTAAATCAGTGTAATTTCGCTTGATGATAACAGGAACAGATAATTTAGCATTCATCAATTCAATAAACATTCTGCGTTGTTCAGCCATTCCATGTTCATTGCTTGTTTCGATAACTAAAACGGTTGTTTTATCAAACATTCCCTTTAAATCCTGATTGATTAAATCATTTATTTCAACACTAACAAAATTCAATTCCAACGATTTTTCGGAAGATGAAATATAGTCGGCAAATGTGAATAAAGGATAACACCTTGTTTTATTATCCAAGTTTTTCCAAGAAGAAAAATTGTAAATCAAACCTAATGTTCCTGGAATTGGAAAATCAACTTGATTGTTGCCAACATAAATATAATCGCAAGCCAAATCCGTTAAATTCCATTTATCCATGGGCACCGAATAGTTATACCCAACTGCAAAAAAAGATGCAGGAGTAATTGCTTGTTTTGAGCTATAATCGGCAATTACACGGGGCACATTGTGTCCACCTATATTTACAGTTTCAGAAGATTCTCTTCGCTTATAATCGTATGGAGTATATGGAAGTGAAACAACCTCTTTAATTGCTTGATGATCTTTTCGAGTGCTGTAACGCTCTACTAAATTTTTAGCAACTGGAATTTCAAATTCCGGATCTTCGGTTAGCGACACACGAACAGTATCTCCAATACCATCTTCTAATAATGCTCCAATACCCACTGCCGATTTTATTCTTCCATCCTCACCATCACCAGCTTCAGTAACACCTAAATGCAAAGGATAATTCATATTGTTCTCTTGCATGGTTTTAATCAACAAGCGATAAGCTTGAACCATCACTTGCGTATTACTTGCTTTCATAGAAAGCACAATGTTGTAATAATTATTCTCTTCGGCTATTCGTAAAAACTCCATTGCACTTTCCACCATTCCAAGCGGTGTATCGCCATATCTACTCAATATTCGATCGCTTAAAGAACCATGATTTGTTCCAATGCGCATCGCTGTTCCATACTCTTTACAAATTTTCACCAATGGTGTAAAACGTTCTCGAATACGCTCTAACTCTGAAACATAAGCATTGTCGGTATATTCAATTGTTTCGAATTTTTTCTTATCTGCATAATTACCTGGATTCACACGCACCTTTTCAACGATACGCGCTGCTAACTCGGCTGCATTGGGTGTAAAATGAATATCTGCAACCAATGGAGCATTGTAACCACGTTTGCGTAACTCATCTTTAATGTTTTGTAAATTTTGAGCTTCTTTCAAACTCGGTGCAGTAATTCGAACATATTCACAACCGGCATCAATCATCCGAATACTTTGTTCCACAGTAGCAAGTGTATCCATGGTATCCGTTGTTGTCATTGATTGAATACGAATAGGATTATCTCCACCCAATGGAACATCACCAATAGTTACCACTCTTGTTTTATAGCGAGAATAGTTTGTTAAACTATTACAATACAGTTGATTTGTCATTCATTTAATAATTTAGTACAAAGTTATAATAAACAGTTAAAACAGCTATATCGAAAATTTGTTTTTAAGCCAATTGGCATAATTCACAATATTGGTTTCCTGAGCTAGCTGATTATCAAGAAGGAGTACATTTACAATTTTTAGAAGCGCTTTGTCTTTTGAATAATTACTCGAATCAATCATTTTTTGTATCAAAGCCATTAACTGCACTTGTATTCTATACTCCGCTACTTTCAAAAGTGATTTGTGTTCTTTTTTGATTCGTTCAATTTTTCGTTCTAAATAATCGTAATCACTTAGTTCAAAACGAATCATTAGCTCAAATACTGAAAGTTTTAAACGAAATGCTTCATCCAAATTAGAGAAAGCATCTTCCAAAATAGGTTTTACCAAATTTTTTAAGGCTTCTTTAAACAAGCCTTTTCCAAAATTCAACACCGCTAAATTTAGATATACAAATACATTGTACATCGGCAATTTTTTTACAACCTCATTGTTTTTCGCCTCGTGCAAAATTTCAATTGCTTTATCGATGTCTTTTACGGAATAATTAATTACCAAAGAATTGTAATAATAAAACAAATACTTATCTCTTAAAAATCCATTATACTCCTGCATTGCAATTTGAAGTTGTTCGGCATATGATAGCGACAAATCAATTTTTTTGTTTTTGAACAGTGAATTAATTAAATACGTAAGTAGTTGCAATTTGGTATCGTGATTCTGCTGATTAAACAATTTTTCCTTTGTAAATTCAGCATATGTTTTCATTAAATATTTTTCGAGAGAAACAAAATTTTGTTGCTGCAATAAAATCCTACTTACAGAGTCGTAGATTTTGAAACGTAAAACAGGACTTGATTTCACGTCTTTGCTTTTTGCAAAATCATTGACTGTATTTTGAAGCAGTTCTAATATTTTTGTATTTTGAGTTGAATAATTTTGTGAAATTTTTATTCGATAGACTAGGGCTGATAAAATATCATCAATCTCTTGTAATTTTAATAGTTTACTACGATTTGCTTTTCTTTTACTAATGTATTCTTCTGGATTAATTTCTAGCGTTTCCTGCGAAAGTTTAATAAAATCGGTGTAAATAATATCTAACCAATCCACATACTCTTTTTCAAAAGCTTTCCGTTCTGCTTTTACCAAGTAATAATTAGCGAGTCTAAATTGTCCTTTTTTAAAAAATAAGCGCGAAAGTAAAATGTAATTAACAATGATATTCAATTCGTTTTCCTTGTAATGTTGGGAAAGCATACTTTTCCCAATATCCTCGATTAGCCTGTTTTTTAAGCGGTAGTAGGCATTCTTATCCTCAATGCCATACAACCTCTTTGAAATTTTATCTTCGTCAAACTTCTCTTGATTTTGCTTTGTGTAATCGAACAGCAATTCATCCTTTCGCTCCCCTTGAATGGCTGTTCTTTTTATGAAAAGTTTGTAATGCCGGATCTCTTCTTTGTTCATTACGGCAATTAAATTTTGTAAAATATCCATATTGTTTAACTTTTGAATACGTAAGAAATTTACAACATTTTATTGAATCTACAATGAAATATGGATACATTTGATTAATAATAAATACAAAGCACCATGAAAAAGCTCTTTTTATTAATCGCAATAGGCTTAATTGCTAATAGTAAAGCCCAAACTACACTAGGAATGAGTACCATAACTCCTCCTAATTTAGTGGATACAGTTAATGCTGGTAGCACTCATACGTATACTGTCTGGGTTAAAAACCTTGGAACCCAAACATTCTCAGATACTCTATCCATTTATACTGCGGTAGCTGACTCCATGTTTGGACTAAACATTGTCAATGTCTATAACTCGAATAGCACCATTAACATAGCACCTGCTGACAGTGCTCAATTCACAATGACAGAAGTTTATAACGTGTCTCCTACTGGTTATAAAACAGGGATTGATGTTATTGTAGTGTGGCCGGTAGCACAAGGCGCAATAACTGCAGATTCATTAACATTCAACATCTTCATTGTGGATGCAACAGGTATAAAAGACATCGATTTACAAAACCTACTTAAACTCTACCCTAACCCTGCAACTGAAAAATTAACGGTAGACCTACCAAACAACCTAACTATAAATAGCATCAAATTGATTGATATGCAAGGGAAAGAAAGCATTTTGGTGCCTAACGGGAATTGCATTAATGTAGAAAATATTGCAAAAGGAAATTACATCCTTAACATTGAACTTTCAAACAAAAAGCAGATTATCGGTAAATTTATTAAACAATAAAAATAGTTGAGCAGGTAAGATATAGAAAATTTGATTTTACAAGCTCAAAGAACAATTACACATTTGCAGTATAAATTTTAAAACACATACATTATGATAACTAAAATCAACAACCTAAAAAACAACTTATCTAAACTTTCAAAAAGTTTGATGGTTGGTGCACTTATGAGTTTGGGCATTACAGCAAACGCACAAATATGTAACGCTAGTTACACGTATACGGCTAGTCCTGCTGGCGGTATTAGCTTTACAAACACAAGCGTAGGAACTTTTGCAAACCTTTACTGGAGTTTTGGAAATGGAACAAGTAGTTCTCAAAACAATCCTTCGGTAACCTACACATCAAATGGTAGCTATTCTGTTTGTTTAACTATTATCGATTCAATGGCAGGATGCAACAGTACTTTTTGTGATACAGTAGTAGTAACAAATGCAAATGCAATGGGAGGCTGTAATGCGTTCTTTACTCCTTTTGACTCAGCTGGTTATGGTTACTTCTACAATCAATCAACTGCAGCTGGCTCTATCACAAGCACTTGGGATTTTGGTGATGGGTCAACAGGCACAAGCCTAGGTGATATTGTTCATCAATATGCTGCTAGTGGAACTTATACTGCTTGTTTAACAATTAATGATGCGGCAAACAGTTGCACAGACACATTTTGCACAACAATTACAATTGGGCAAGGTAGTGGTGCTACTTGCAGTGCCTACTTTTCAGCATCAACCAGTGGTTCTGTTGCATCATTCACTGATTTATCAAGCGGAAATGCGTTGAACTATTTTTGGGATTTTGGAGATGGTTCAACCAGCACAGCAAATGGATCAACAACGCATACTTACACATTAAATGGAACATACTATACATGCTTAACAATTGGTGATACAAGTGGCTGTTCAAATACCTATTGTGGTTATGTAACAGTTGGTAACCCTTCTGGTAACAATTGTTCCGCTAGCTTCTATTTAGTGCAAGATTCTACAAATATGTATAATTATACTGCTGTTAGTTATGCTTCAACAGGTGCTTTGTATTCTTACTTGTGGGATTTTGGTGATGGTTCAAGTTCTACATTACAATACCCTTCACATACTTATGCAGGTGTTGGTCCATATGTACTTTGTTTAACTGTTACCGACAATGTTGGTTGTACTGCAACACAATGTGACTCATTATATGCAGGTAGAGGCTCAAACGTGATTACATTAAATGTTGTTCAAGGAAATTCAACAAGTGTAAGCGAAATTGAATTAATTGGTGCATTGGAAAACTATCCAAACCCATTTAATAGCAGCACTACCATTTCTTATACATTGATGGAAAATTCAACTATCGAATTAAGCATTATTGATTTATTAGGAAAAACGGTAGCTGTTTTAGAAAACACTTCTAAACAAGCTGGTAATCATAAGATTGAATTCAATGCAGATGGTGTAACTGAAGGAATGTATCTATTGCAATTAAAAGCAGGAAACAACATCTCAACAAAAAAATTAATCATCAATAAATAATTTTTACTTGAACAGAAAAAGCTGCAATAGTGAATCTATTGCAGCTTTTTTTTATTTAGGCAACCATTTTAAAAAAGCTCGTCTACTCTTTAGAGTAGACGTTTTTATTGCTCAAATTAAATTTCTATTTTCCTACAATATTTAACCATTATAGTTGTTTACATGACTAACTATAAACCTTTTAAAATTAATTTTAATGAAAAAAATAACCCTAGTGTTGGCAATCATTTCTTCTACTACTTTTAGTTTCTCCCAAGAGGAAAAAGAACCCTTAATAAAAAATGAAATTGGAATCAATACTATTCCATTAATTAAAGCCTCGATTGGAGTTGATCATTCCAAAGAAAATAGATATGCCTTAAGTTACAAAAGAGTTATAACACCAAAATCTGCAATACGAGTAACCGCAATAGTAGGAAAAGTAAATCCTTTACCTTTTAATTCTATTCAAGCTGACGATACCGTTTTTCAAAGTTCAACAGGTGGATTAATTAATTATAAAGAAAATCGTCCGAGTTATTTCAAACCACAACTAAATATAGGGTATGAGCGAAGATTTGGAAAAAAGAATCTCAATTTTTTCTATGGTGCTGATTTAATAGTTGGAGGATATCAAAAAAAGGCTACAAGGGAGCAGTTCAATCTCATAAGCGATACCCTCAACGGTGGAACCTTATGGACCTACCAAGAAACGAATCCAACGCAAATTGGAATTAAAAAAACAAATGCTCTATATGGCGGTGTAAATAGCTTTTTCGGAGTTCGCTATAATTTTTCAAAACACTTTTTAATTTCTGCTCAATTAGGAGTTAATTTTACCGTAGTTCAAGAAAAAACAACAGAAACAGATGCATTAAACAATCAGAAAAAATACACCACTAATAATTTTGATTTCACAACTGGTGATGGTTTTATCAACGACATCTCACTCGTATATAGATTCTAATCTTTCTTTATATAATTCTTCAACAACGCATTACCAAAAATAACAGCTAGAATAATCATCGTCCCTACATAAAAGCCAGGTGTCATTGCTTCATCCTTTTTCCAAAGGATGAAGGCAATGATGATCCCATAAATAGTTTCGAGGTTAACAGTTAATGTAACGGTATACGGACTGATTTTTTTCATCAAATTGACACTCGCAATGAATGGAAAAGCAGTTCCCAATACAGACAATATAGAAACCCACAATAAACCCATTGGTTTTACATCAAAAAAGGAAGCGCTAAATTCGCCTGCGAAAAACAAATAAATGGTTAGAGCTAAAAACCCACCACCTAACTCGTAAAATGCAATTACAGAGGAAGGAATTCTTCTAACCAAGAGTCCATTAAAAACAGTAAAAAAAGAAGAAGTTAAAGCAGCAAGCATACCAAAAATAATTCCTAATGCATACTGTGTTTCCACTTTAAAAATCATTGCAATCGCTCCAATTATAATCATTCCAAAACCCAACTCATAACGAATAATTTTTCGTTTATAAAAAATGGGTTCTATGATAGAAGTAAACAATGTACCTGTTGCAAAGGCAACAAGTGTTACCGACACATTTGAAACATTAATGGCATGGTAAAAACAAAACCAATGAAAAGCGATGATAGCTCCTATTCCAATCAGTTGAAGTATGTCTTTTTTAACAAGAGAAATACGTTGGCGAATCATCAACAAATAAATCCCTACCGTAATTACTGTAAGCAACATACGTATCCAAACCAATTGAAAAGCAATGATTCCTTCTAGATTAATGAGCTTACCTAAAATTGGCGACCAACCCCAGATAAAAACAATGAAATGAAGTAATAATAAATTTTTGTTTTTACTAATCATAAAAAAAATGCTGCTATCGTTTATAATAGCAGCACAAATATAATAGAACTATTATTGTAAATGAGTTATTCGAAACGATTACTAATCTCGGCTTCCAAATAATTTTTTAATACTTCCAATTCAACTGTATTTACTACTTCGGATGCAAATGCATGCATCAATAGTTTTTTAGCACTTGCCTCACTTAAACCACGAGCTCTCAAATAAAACACTTGATCCTCATCCAACTTCCCTGTTGACGTTCCATGTGAACACTTTACGTCATCTGCATAAATCTCCAACTGGGGCTTTGTATTGATGGTTCCATCATCACTTAACAAAATATTTTTGTTCGACTGAAACGCATTTGTTTTTTGTGCATCCTTACGAACATAAATTTTACCGTTAAATGTAGCAGCCGATTTTTCATCAATAATTCCTTTGTAAAGCTCATTACTATTGCAATTAGGTTTACGGTGATCAACCAATGTATGATTGTCGACAACCTGATTCCCTTTTGTAAGATACAAACCATTCAAATGTGATTCAATATGTTCATCATCCAAAACGATCGTTAAATTATTACGAACCAATGAACCGCTCAATGTGAAATTATTCGTTGAAAAAACACTTTGTTTCTTTTGATACACCTGAGTAGTATTTACCAAATTTCCTGCATCACCTTCATCTTGAATTTTATAATGCTTAACATTCGCATTTGCTGCAACAACTATTTCGGAAAGCACATTGTTAAAAATCTTAGTTGAGTTTGTACCCACAACAAACGATTCAACAATCGTTGCTTGGGCATTCTCTTCAACTACTACTAAATTACGTGCATTTACAATTGTTGGGACAGAACAGGTATTTACATGAATAATGTGTATTGGCAATTCAATTACTGAACTTTTAGCAACATGTATAAAAACACCTCCGCTAGCCAAAGCTGTATTTAGTGCTACAAATGGATCACTTGTTACATCTGCATAATTTGAATAATGTGCTTTAAACGAATCTAGGTTAGTTGCATCTGAAATATTCTGAATGATTAATCCTTTTGGAAGAACTCCTAGTTTAGAATTATTTGCTGAAAACAAACCGTTTTCAATCACCACCACAATTGCATTTTTTAATATGGATGCAGCTTCTACTGTTTGAACGGCAACTGGAGTTGAAGATGAAAAAATAAAATCTCCTTTTAAGGCCAATTCCATGTTCACATACTTATACTCTTCACTTTTTCGACCTGGAATCCCCTGCTTAGAAAATGAATCAAGTGCATTTTTTCGAACAGTACTATCTCCAAACAATGAATTTTTATTCAATTCAAATTCAGAAATAATTTTTTCTTTTATAGATACTTTTGTGATTGTTTCCATTTTAATTTTTTCTCTTGCAACACAAGAAATAATTATGCTCCTACTTCTTCTTTAATAAAATCGTATCCTTTTTCTTCTAACTCCAAAGCCAACTCTTTGGTGCCCGACTTCACAATTTGTCCTTTGTACAATACATGAACAAAATCAGGAACGATATAATCCAACAAACGTTGATAATGCGTAATAACAATCGTTGCGTTCTCTTTTGTTTTTAATTTATTTACACCATTTGCAACAATGCGCAAGGCATCAATGTCCAATCCACTATCTGTTTCATCCAAAATAGATAGCATTGGATTCAACATCGCCATTTGAAATATTTCATTTCTTTTTTTCTCTCCACCACTAAATCCTTCATTCACACTACGGTTTGCTAAACTTCCTTGTAATTCTACAAGTGCTTGTTTTTCTTTTACCAACTTTAAAAAGTCTTTTGCTTCCATTGGAGGCAATCCTTTGTATGCTCTAATTTCACTCAAAGCAGTTTTCAAAAAGTTAATATTGCTAACACCTGGAATTTCTATTGGATATTGAAACGCTAAAAACACACCTTCTCTTGCTCTGTCTTCGGGCGATAATTCCAACAAATTTTTTCCATTAAAAATCACTTCTCCTTCCGTTACATCATATGCTTCACGTCCAGCTAAAACAGCCGACAATGTACTTTTACCAGAGCCATTTGGCCCCATGATAGCGTGTATTTCTCCCGCTTTAACTTCAAGATTAATTCCTCTTAAGATTTCTTTGCCATCGATTGAGGCATGCAAATTTTTTATTGATAACATATAGTTTAAAGTTTAAAGTGGAAAAGTTTAAAGTGGAGTTTTGCCATAGGTTGCGGCATCTTCCATAAACTTACTTCCTTTCATTTCTGTTGTTTTTAAATAACTCATTAATCCATTAATCATTTTACTTATTTCCAATAACCCATTTACAACTTCTGTAAATTCAGCATCAGAAACATATTCCAAATCCTTTGCAATATATAGCTGTGATCTAACTTCACCAGCCGAAGCTTTTGCAACTGACAAAAACTGACCAAATTCTTTATTTCCGTTTCTTTCAAACCCTTCTGCAATGTTTGATAAAATTGAGACACTAGCTCTTCTTATTTGATCCCTAAGTCCAAAATCTTTTGCAAAAACTCCTTTGTTAGATAATTGATATATTTTAAGATTTATCTCCCGCGACTTTTGCCAAACTTTTAAATCTTCGAATTTTTCTATTTTACTCATATTCACTTTGAACTAGCCAACTTTAAACATTGAACTCTAACCAACCGATCCTTCTAAACTCACGGCCAACAACTTTTGTGCTTCTACAGCAAACTCCATCGGTAACTGATTCAATACTTCTTTGCAATATCCATTTACAATTAATCCAATTGCTTTCTCGGTATCAATACCACGTTGCTTGCAATAAAATATTTGGTCTTCACCAATTTTTGATGTTGTTGCTTCGTGCTCAACAATTGCTGTTTTATCTTTTATTTCGATGTATGGAAATGTATGTGCTCCACATTTATCACCCATCAATAAACTATCGCATTGCGAAAAGTTACGTGCATTACTTGCACCTTTTGCAATACGCACCAAACCTCGGTAACTATTGTTACTAAAGCCTGCAGATATTCCTTTTGAAATAATTGTACTTCTTGTATTTTTCCCAAGATGCATCATTTTTGTTCCTGTATCTGCTTGCTGATAATTATTGGTAACAGCAACTGAATAAAATTCCCCAATTGAGTTATCACCTTTTAATATTACCGAAGGATATTTCCATGTAACAGCAGAACCTGTTTCTACTTGTGTCCATGAGATTTTTGAATTGTCTTCTAAACAAATTCCACGCTTGGTTACAAAATTGAAAATACCACCTTTACCCTCTTTATCTCCAGGATACCAATTTTGAACGGTGCTGTATTTTACTTCAGCATTTTTATGTGTTACAATTTCAACTACTGCAGCATGCAATTGATTTTCGTCACGCATTGGTGCAGTACATCCTTCCAAGTAACTAACATAAGCTCCTTCATCGGCAATTAATAAGGTGCGTTCAAACTGACCGGTACCAGAAGCATTAATGCGGAAGTAAGTTGATAATTCCATCGGGCAACGAACACCTTTGGGGATGTAGCAAAATGAACCATCACTAAACACAGCTGCATTTAAAGCTGCATAAAAATTATCGGTATAAGGAACTACCGTTCCCATGTATTTTTTAATCAAGTCGGGATGTTCCTGAACAGCTTCACTAAACGAACAGAAAATAATTCCTTTTTCAGACAACGTTTCTTTGAATGTAGTTTTTACTGAAACACTATCTATAACAGCATCAACAGCAATTCTACTCTCCACTCCACTTAAACGTTTTTGTTCTTCTAATGAAATACCAAGCTTTTCAAATGTTTTTAATAATTCAGGATCCACTTCATCCAAGCTCTTTAATTCCTTTTTAGGTTTAGGAGCCGAATAATAAATGATGTCTTGAAAATCGGGTTTTTTATAAGAGACATGCGCCCAGGTTGGCTCTTCTAATGTTTTCCAATAAGCAAAAGCTTTCAGGCGGTATTCCAACATCCATTCTGGTTCGTTTTTCTTCTTTGAAATAAAACGAACGATGTCTTCATTTAATCCTTTTGGAGCATTATCCGATTCAATATCGGTAACAAAACCGTATTTGTAATCACTATTAATATGCTCCTCTAATATTTCGTTTGCCATTTTTTAATTCTGTTGGTCGTTTGAAAAAAATCAGTTTGCAAATTTTGCCAACTGCTTTATTGTCAACTGCAATTTTTTAAACACTAAAACTTTCTCCACATCCGCAGGTACGTGATGCATTCGGATTATTAAAAATGAATCCTTTTCCATTTAGGCCACCTGTATAATCAAGCTCCATTCCTATTAAGTATAGAAAGCTCTTTTTATCCACTGCTATTTTAATTCCTTTGTCCTCAAATACTTGATCGCCTTCTTTCGAAATGTTATCAAATTCCAATTTATAGGAAAGTCCAGAACATCCACCACCTTCAACTCCTACACGAATAAAGGTTCCTTCTGGTCGGTTATCTTGTTTCATTAAGTCTAAAGCATGTTGCTTTGCGTTTTCTGATACGGTTATCATTTTTATAATGTATTGAAAATGAGGTTTTTAATTCTTATTCTTATTTAGATTGAATCTAAATGGAATACAAAAATACCTAAAAAATGGTATTGCAGCAAATATTTAACAAGGTTTAGACGAAAATTGTTTTAAAAACGATAAGTATGATTTTAGGAGTATTCAGTTTGTATCCTATTTTACAATTTTAGACGTACTTTTGCCCAACAAAAGAAATTATGTTAGAAAATACAGGACGAACAGAACTAAGCAGTTTAGGTGAATTTGGTTTAATCAAACACCTTACGCAATTTATTGAAATAAAAAACGAAAGTACTACCAAAGGAATTGGTGATGATGCTGCCGTTATTGACTATAAAGGAAAAAAAACGGTTATTAGTACCGATATGCTTGTTGAAGGCGTTCACTTCGATTTAGCATATGTTCCCTTAAAACATCTTGGATTCAAAGCGGTATCGGTTAATGTTTCAGACATTTATGCAATGAATGCAATCCCTCGCCAGATAACAGTTTCAATTGCAATGTCGAATCGTTTTTCGGTTGAAGCAATGGAAGAATTTTATGCAGGAATGATGCTTGCTTGTCACAAGCACAAAGTAGACATTGTGGGTGGGGATACAACCACCAATAAAAGTGGATTGGTAATTAGCATCACCGCAATTGGTGAAGCAGATGAAGATGAATTAGTATACAGAGATGGAGCAAAAGAAGGCGACTTACTTTGTGTAACAGGAGATTTAGGTGCTGCTTATGTTGGACTACAATTATTGGAACGTGAAAAACAAATTTTCATGGAAAGTCCAGGTGTACAGCCCGACTTAGAAGGCAATGATTACATTCTTGAACGTCAATTAAAACCTGAAGCTAGAAAAGATATTCCAGTGCTATTAAAAAAATTGGAAGTAAAACCTACTTCCATGATAGATGTTTCCGATGGCTTAGCTTCCGAAATTTTACATTTATGTACACAATCAACTACTGGCTGTAATTTATACGAAGAGAAAATTCCAATTGACCCTTCAACTTACAATATGGCTCGTGAATTTAATCTTGACCCAACCGTTTGCGCATTAAGTGGTGGCGAAGATTATGAATTGTTATTTACAATTGATCAAAGTGATTTCCCTAAAATAAAAGCAAATCCAGATATTACGGTTATTGGACATATGACAGCTTCTAAAGATGGAGTGAACCTGATTACAAAAGGAGGCACATCACACCCATTAACAGCTCAAGGCTGGGATTCACTGCTCAAAAAAGATTAATAGAACTTATTCCAAAAAATGCTGCAAAATAAATTGTAGCATTTTTTGTTTATTAATAATATAATACCTTTGGGTAAACACTTACTAAATGCATAAGGCAACTATTCGTTTTTTATCAATACTCTTTTTAATAGCACTATTGCTGAAGCCTGAAAGCACTACTGCGCAATCCTATTTTTATCGCAACTACTCTGTTGAAGATGGCTTACCCTTTATAAATGTCTCCACCATTTTTCAAGATAGCAAAGGAAACCTTTGGAGCGGTGGTTATGGCGGTTTAAGCCGATTCGATGGAATTACATTTACAAACTACAGCCCAAAAGATGGTTTGTTAAATCACTTTGTTTCCTGCATCACAGAGGACAACAAAAACAATATTTGGATTGGAACAATTAGTGGAATTAACAAATACGATGGTAAAAAATTTACCAGCTACACCACCAAACATGGACTTATCGACAACGCCATCAAAGCTGTTGCAAAAGACAAACAAGGAAACATTTGGTTTGGAACTTCCAAAGGATTAAGCAAACTTACCGATGGCACATTCATTAACTTTTCGAATAAAGATGGCCTCATCAACAACCAAATCAATTGCCTTTTCCTCGACAAAGAAAATAAATTATGGATTGGTACTCCAAACGGATTAAGTGTATTTGATGGTGTAAAATTCATCAACTACAATACCACCAAAGGCTTTCCGGCAAATCAAGTAAATGCAATAACACAAGACAAAGAAGGTGCAATGTGGATTGCAACAAATAAAGGTTTATGCAAGCTATTAAACAATAAATTTAATTGGTATACAGAAAATGACGGTATCGTCAACAATAACATCACAGCATTAACATGCGATTTTAAAAATACAATTTGGATTGGTACTGAAAAAGGAATGACAAAATTTGAGGATGGAAAATTCTCTACGTATTTTATTAAACGTGATCAGAACAGTAATTTAATAAGTTGCTTTTTAGAAGATTTTGAAAAAAACTTATGGATCGGAACTTTTTCTGGATTGTTCAAATACCGAGGTCATCCATTTGTTAGCTACGGGATTCACGATGGATTAACCAATAATTTTATTTATGGTATTTACCGCGACTCAAATAAAAATCTTTGGATTGGCTCACAAAATGGAGGTATTTTCAAATATGAAAACAATGAATTTCTTCAATTTACAAGTGATAATGTAAAATTTCAAACCGTCCACATCATCTATGAATTTTCAAAAAATAATCTGTGGTTAGGAACAGACAATGGACTTGTGCATTTTGATGGAAAGACTTTCTCTAAAAAAACGGATACTTCAAGTGTATACCAAAAAAACATAAACTGCATTTTTAAGGATTCAAAAAATAATATTTGGCTTGGTGGTGATGCCTGCCTTTATAAATATGATGGCAAAAATTTTCAACGTTATTCTTTAAAGACAAAGAATGAAGATTATGCAGTATGGACAATCATTGAAGATAAACAAGGAACACTTTGGTTTGGAACATATCTAGGAGGATTGGTGAAATACGATGGCGAAAAATTTGAAGAATGCAGTGAGTCGCTTGGACTAACAAACGACTCCTACTTAACCTCATTGATTGACGAACAAGGTAATTTATACTTTGGCGCATTGGATGGCTTATGGATTTTTAATCCATCGGATAAAAGCAAAAAAATGGTGCACATCGACAAAACAGATGGACTTAGTTCTGATTTGATTTATTCATTGTGTTTTGATAAAAACAAAAAACACATTTGGGTTGGAACCAACCAAGGGATTAATAGTATCGACATTGAGGAGTTTTATAAATCAGGGAAAAAGAACATCATTCAATTCGGAAAACAAGAAGGCTTTACGGGTGTGGAATGTAATTCCAATGGAGCATGGGTTGACGATGATGCTACCATGTGGTTTGGAACTGTATATGGTTTAATAAAATATGACCCTCGAGAAAATATTCCAAACACTTCCGAATCAAAAATTAGCATTACAGGATTACGCTTGTTTTACAACGACACACTCCTTGAAAATAATATACATCTTGCTTATGATGATAACAATATTACTTTTTTCTACAATGGCATTTCATTAACCAATCCTTCCAAAGTAAAATATTCACATTTTTTAGAAGGCTTTGAAAAAAATTGGTCGCCCGCTACAAACGAACGCCTAACCACCTATTCCAACCTTCCTCCTGGCACCTATACATTTAAAGTAATTAGTTCGAACAACGAAGGTATATGGAATGAAACACCTGCAACCTTCACATTTACAATCGACAGACCTTTCTGGAAAACAACATGGTTCATTGTCGGAATAATTGTGCTAAGCATATTGGCATTGGTTTTCTCTATCCGCTACCGTATCAACAATATTAAAAATCGGGAAAAACGAAAAACAGATTTAAACAAAAAAATTGCACATTTAGAATCGCAAGCATTACGAGCACAAATGAACCCGCATTTTATATTTAATACATTGAGCTCCATCCAACATTATATTTCAAACAATGATACGGATGCAGCTTTGAAGTATTTGTCAAAATTCGCCAAGTTAATGCGTAGAATTATGGACAACAGTAAGCAACAATTAATTTCTGTTGCTGAAGAAATAAATGCATTGGACTTATACCTAGAACTTGAAGTAATGCGCTTTGATAAAAAATTTGAATACAAAATTATTATTGACAAAGAAATTGATTCCAATTATGACCGAATACCCTCCATGCTCATTCAGCCCTATGTTGAAAATGCAATTATACATGGCTTACTTCCGAAAGGCGAAGGAGGAAAAATTGTTATTGAACTAAAACGAAAAGATGAAACAATTTCCTGCACAATTGAAGATAATGGCATTGGAAGAGAAAGATCGAAAGAATACAAAAAAAATCGTGTACAACAGCACAAATCAATGGGAATGAGTATTACACAAGAACGACTAGACATTCTGAACTCCAGCTTAAAAAGTAATTTAAATGCCGAAATAATCGATTTGTACGAAGACGGAAAACCTGCAGGGACAAAAGTGCGTTTAAATATACCACTTGAGAGTGGTGAAGATTAAAAATAGTATATTAGTGTATTAAATAATAGAGCAAATGGCAATAAAAGCAATAATCGTAGACGATGAATTAGGAGCACGTGAATCATTATCAAAAATGATTGAGAAAAATTGCAAGCAAATTGAAATCGTAGCAAAAGCCGATTCAATGAAAACTGCATATGACACCATTACTGCTCTTAATCCTGATTTAGTTTTTCTTGATATTGAAATGCCCAATGGAAACGCATTTGATTTATTAGAAAAATTCAAACAAATAAATTTTAACATCATCTTTACTACTGCGTACGATCATTATGCTATTAAAGCCATCAAATTTAGCGCTGTAGATTACTTATTAAAGCCGATCGACCCAGAAGAGTTAGTTACAGCGGTTGAGCGCTTAGAAAGCAAATTGGGGCAAAAAACCGAATTGGATAAACAATTCAAAACATTGTTATCGAATGTTCGACCAGAAAACAAATTAAAAAAAGTTGGAATCCCTGATGGTGATGGATTGGTATTCATTAACCTTTCCGATATTATCCGTTGCGACTCCGATGGCAATTACACTTATTTTATTCTAACTAGCGGCAAAAAGATTATTGCATCACGCACATTAGGCGAATACGAAAATCTTTTCTCTGACGAAAGCTTCTTTCGCGTACACCGCTCCCATCTCATCAACCTAGAACATGTAAAAAAATACATTAAAGGTGAAGGTGGATACGTTATAATGAGCGACAATTCACAGGTTGAGGTATCTAGAAGGAACAAAAACGACTTTTTAGAGAAACTATCCCATTTATAGCCACACCGTTTATTTCCTGTTTCAACCGTTAAATAATTGAACCCGCCACTTACTCATTCTGGGTATCTTTCCTTTCAATAGTGCCGTAATATTGTGTAGAAATAAACATTAACAGTATTTCTACAGTTCTTTCAAAAGATAAAAATATTACAAAGGCACGTAAACTTTACCACTAATAATTGCCTCCGCAACTATTACATCAACTGTTTACTTATTAAATGCTACAATTAACTGCCTTAAAATTCAATAGCAACGGATTGAATTTTCAACAACAAAAATTGTTGCGTAAAAAACCGTTTCAAAATAAATTAAGAACAAGAGCGGGTGAAGGGATTTGCAACGTAAAATTAATTGGCACATGGGGATGTTGTTTAAATTAATACCGCAAATCCCTCACCTTAACTTAAAAATGAAATTTCAAAATTCAATTCATATGGCAACAAGTATACACTCGTTTAACAATTTAAATTTAGAAGCCATGAACAGAAAATCAGTAATCAGAAAAGGTCACACTTACCACGAAGATGGTATCGGAACCGTAACAGTTTTATTAGCTGTAACTACAGTATTAATCATATTCTATAGCATCTACAGCGCATTTTAAGAGTTTTGTTTGTTTTGTTTGTTTAGTTTAGATCCGAAAGCGACACGTACCCATAAACGTGTCGCTTTCACTTTTTAGATAATTGCTCTTCAATAATTGTTCGGAAGGATACTCTTTCAATCTTGCTTTCCGCCCAGGAAATAAAATCAAAATATTCAAAGGCCGCTCTTTCAAAAGAATCGGATTTTAATTTTATCAAGGCCTCTTTCAACGATTTATAATACGCAATTTGTTCTTCGCGTTTTGTTGTTTTTAATACTTTCCCAATAAATTCTAAAAACACATTTTCAAATTTATAAACCCTATTCCGCGTATTAAGATATTTATAGGTACTCTTAAATGCATGTGGTATAAAATCATCATGCTTCAACTCAATGTGAATGATCAAACTAATAATTTGAGCAAAACAATAGATATCTTCACTTTCCTCTACATCAGGGCTATTAATAATTTTATTAATCCACTTTAAAGCAAGTGAATACTTTTCGGCTCCAAAATAAACGGCTGCAACACTAAAATAAAAGTAAGCCAGTTTTACTTTGCTTATTTTATCTTCGTATTTTCTCAAGCCTTCTTCAATAATAGGAATCAACGCAACAGCTTTATCAAACTCACCCATTTGCAAATAAATGGTTAGCTCTATACTGTTGGCACTCGAAAACATTCGAACTGCTAAATCTTCGTTTTTGCTCGTATCTACCGCTTTGATAGAGGAACGCATCTTTTTTAAATTAGCATAAACCTCATCATGCTTTTTCAACTGATGACCAATATAAATGGCATTGGTGAGTACCGAAAAATAAATATTGGGCTCTTCTTTAAAAATATCAGGATGCGTTTCAATCAGCTCCACATTCTTTATTAGGTTAACATAACTCTTGGCATAATCACCAATACCAAAATAATAGGCGCTATAAATATGAAAATACAAATACTTGGTTTCAATGGAAAGTGCTTTTTCTTCACTATTCAAAAGTGTATTATCAATAATTTTTTTGAATCGTTCAAGTGCTTCACTATTACGGACTTTCCCTTGTTTATTAAGGATAATGAAAAAGCGACTTTTTATATTCCAATAATCATTAAAATTCTTAATTTTTTCACTTATCAAATCATCCTCTTCTAGTACTTTCAAAATAGCTTCATCACTTTTGCCTTCGTAATTATTTTGCTCCATCAATCGCTTTTCCCACAAATTAATTTCTAATAAAGATGAATGACGTTCGTATTTATGTGCTACTTTTTTAGCGCTCGTCAAAAGCTTTGCGCATTGATCGTATAATGTTTTTTTGTAAAGAATTTCGGCACAATGCAGATCTCTTTTTAAGGTGGCATCAATAGAACTATTGGCATGAAAGGCAGTTAAGCTATCCAACACCAAATCATACAAACGGGCTTTTGTAATCGAAAATTTATTAATAAACGCTTCTTTTTTAAATTGCTTTAACAAGGCATCTTCATTGTACTCTTCCTGTTTGTCGATTGCTTCAAACAAAACCAAGTTATTATTCTTTTCGCCCAGTGTATGACGAGATGAATACAGGTTGAAATACCTTTTTTCGGATTTACTCAGCGATTTGATTAAACGGTGTAAACTTTCAGATGCTTTGTTAGACATGTATATTTTTGAGATAAATAATTCTGTTTCTATTTTGTACTAATCGATATTCTACTTTAAATCATATTCTTCGAATAGTGTTCGAAGAGCATTTAATAAAGCATAATCAAGGATTAATCCTTCTACTAATTTACGAAAACGAATTGGGATTTCATGTGAAAGTTAAATGATTTTAGCACTAAAAATGATTTTTAGACATGTATATTTTTGAATAAATTAACAAAATAAGCAGACATGTATAGAATAAGCAGGCGAAAACGCCCTATTTACAGGCAATTTAAATGACAAAGAGTACTGTTTTCGGGTTTTGACATGTATATAATTGAGCAAAGTGGTCAAAAAACACCTTATAGGAAAAAGTACATTTGCTTCATAACAAACAACTTCAGCTCCAGCCCGCTGATATGGCACATGGGGATGTTGTTCAACAGTAGGTTGGGCT